>Ga0209692_10000207_pt1 | contig 187207 bp, 169 predicted proteins | sample tdDd472_FD_187129 | JGI IMG/M metagenome (GOLD analysis project Ga0209692, IMG submission 187129) | Marine sediment microbial communities from the Atlantic coast under amendment with organic carbon and nitrate - tdDd47.2 (SPAdes)... | ecosystem: Environmental > Aquatic > Marine > Coastal >... | reverse complement strand
AGGAACAAAATCAGGTTGAAAACTTATTCGGTTCGAGACCAAGTATTCAAGATTGCTACTGCCTTACATAACCTTAGGGTTTACTTTAGAGCCATACAAACCTATTCGTGATAATCTTTAATGATAACAAAGATAAATTTGACATGGCCGCTCAGTATCTGAAGGCAGTCGTGGATTCAGGAGAATACCAGTTAATGGACGATTATGCTGAGCTTTTTGCGTTCGGTACTAAGAACTGCGCTGAGTCAGTGTTTGAGATTCAGCACAGCAATTTGTTTCCAAGTGACTGGAGCTGGTATGAAGGTAATGGTATTGTGCAGCTGTGTGGTATCAGAGGTCTCTGTTCTGATGATCAGCTTTATGCACCTGGATGGGGTTTTATGCCACTCACCAAAGACCTCAATGATCACTTCCTGGCTGATGATCAGTACAGAAGAGATGCTGCTATTATTGATGAAGCAGAGCTTGCAAGTCAGCTATCTTCACCCACTTCCTGTAAGAGTGCCCTTGATTTGAGCCAGGTAAATGCCTACGACTATGAGGGTTTCTGGCAGCAGAAGTACGCCAATTTCCGGGCTTACAATGGAGACAATGTAAACGGTGGAGATCCTAACCTTACAAAGGATCCTAATACCTATTCAATCAGATATGCTGATGTTCTGCTAATGTTGGCAGAGGCACTTACTCGAGGAACTGGTTCTCAGTCAGAAGCGATGACTTACATAGACATGGTTAGAGAACGTGCTGCTGGCCCCGGTGACAATTCTGGGAATTTCACCACAGCACAGAACCTGATGACACAACAGAACTGGTCACTACTGGACGTGATATGGTATGAGCGCAGAGCTGAGCTTGCTGGCGAAGGAGATCGTTGGTTTGACCTGGTGAGATCTGGAAGGGCTACAGCAGACCTTTTCGGTGCTGAAAAGGGGGCCAACTTCTCTCAAGAAAAAATCTACCTGCCGATTTCTTATGACGAAACCACGGTAGCCAAAAACATTACAACATACCCCGACGCGGGGCTTTTCGAATAATCCTTTTTACTAAACAAATAACTATTAAAATGAAGAAGCAATTCAAAACTTTAATCCATAATGGATTTATTATGAGTGCTCTTGCACTGATAATACTGTCTTCATGTAACAATGAAGACCCTAAACCTGCAGCGCCCGTTGCTAGTTTTCAATTCGCGATAGACACCACTAACTATTTGAAAGTGGCTTTTACCAATTACTCACAGAATGCTACTACCTATGCCTGGGATTTTGGAGATAGTACAGGAACTTCTACTGATGAAAATCCAACATATACTTATGCTAAAGCTGGTAAGTACACAGTAACCTTGACAGCATCTAATGCTAGTGGAGAAAGTGCTGTAAAAACAGCTGATGTTGAGATTAAAGATGCAGGAAACTTCCTAAGCGGAAAGACCTGGTATTTGTTGGCTGATCCTGCCGGAGGAGCCACTTACGAAGTAGGTCCTTCTGATCATTCTGCATGGTGGTGGGGCTTTGGAGTCAATGTTGAGCTCTGTACCAGACCTTGTATTTTCGATAATACTTGGGTGTTCAATACAGACGGCACTTTTACTTATGACAACCATGGTGATGCATGGGGTGAAGGATCTGCTGCTTTCAAAGATGATATCAAAGACAAGTGCTTTGATGCTACTGTGGCAGATAACTGGGTTGGAGCAAACGGCGAAGATCTCTCAGGATGGAATTCAGGAACTCACAACTACAAACTGGATATTTCTGCAAACACTCTTGAAGTAACAGGTGGATTCATAGGATTGGCAAAAGCAACTCCTACCGGTGAGGTGACTACTCCAGCTTCAAGTATTACTTATGAAGTATTGAAAATGGTTGACGCAAGTACAGATACGCTTGTAATTCAGGTAGAATACCCTAACTCGGATTCTCCTACTGGTACAGCTTACTGGCTTTCAAGATTGGTAAGCTATGACAATGAAGCAGACAAAGTGATAATTACTGATTGTGCTCCAGCTCCAGAAAGTGGTTCTCCTTCTGAAGCAGCACCAACTCCAACTTTGGATGCAGCCGATGTGATTTCTATTTATAGTGATGCTTATACTGCTATTGACGGTGTGGATACCAACCCTAACTGGGGTCAGACTACAGTTCTTACAGGTGAAACTGTTGCTGATGACAATGTCTTAAAGCTTGCAACTTTCAATTACCAGGGAATTGATTTTTCAGGTAATGCTCAGGATTTGTCAGGAATGGATTATGTACACATTGACATGTGGACTGATAACGCCACAGCTGTGAACGCCTACATAATCAGTGGAGATCCAACAGTAGATACAGATTTTGCTCCGTTGGCTATCGTTTCCGGTAAATGGCAGGGATATGACATTCCGTTGGCTCATTTTCCAAATATTGACCCTTCAAATGTTATTCAATTCAAATTTGATGGTGGAGATGGCAAAGTGGCGATCTTCCTGGATAATATTTACTTCTACAAAGGTGCTTCACTTTCAGGACCTTCTGAAGCAGCTCCAACACCAACTCAGGCAGCTGCAGACGTGATTTCAATATACAGTGATGCGTATACTAACATTGACGGAGTAAACCTAAATCCTGACTGGGGACAGGGTACTGTTGAAACTTTAGATTCAATAAGTGGTGATCATTATATTAAATTGGCCAACTTTGGTTATCAGGGAATTGATTTTGGTGCCAATCACCAGGATGTTTCAGGAATGACTACAGTACACCTTGATGTATGGACTAATAATGCTTCAGCTATTAATTTCTCATTGATCAGCCCTGGACCAAAAGAAAAAGCTTCAGCATTGACTATCCAAACAGGACAGTGGGCAAGCTATGATATACCACTATCTGATTTCAGCGATGTAGTTGATTTATCTGACCTTTTCCAGTTCAAGTTTGATGACAATGCTGCTGGAGATGCGCCGATTATTTATGTAGATAATATTTATTTCTATTAAGGAAGGAATAGAGTGAAAAAGGGTTTTTACCTTATTTGAAGACTCTTTTTCACTAAAATATTGACACTGAATTTGATTCAGAAAAACGAAGTTGTGATGTTAATATTGAAGATGCATCACACTTAAAAATTTAAATCTTCTTCATACTTATATTACAAGCAGGAAATTTTTCCTGCTTGTTTTTCCCTAATTTCAATATTGATATGGTTTTGTTAAGAGCGTTTTTGATTACAGTTTTACCTTTATTTGTTATATCGTGTAATTCTAAGAAAGAGCAGGTTATTACCGCAGATGTGACCATTAATGACCTGAGCATTTCAGAAGGTACAAGCCCTGTAGTTGATGTAATGCTGTCTCAAAAACTGAGCGATGTTGCCATTATCTCTTATCAAACCGAAGATGGATCAGCTACTGCTGGTCAGGATTATAAAAGTGCCAGTGGACAGTTGACATTTGATCCAGGCACATTAAGACAAAGTATTACACTGGAGATTTTTACCGATGAGTTGGTTGAAGGAGATGAAACCTTTTCTATCAACCTTACCGCCGAAACAAACAATATCACAATCATAAAAAGTGCTGCTACTATCACCATTAAAGATCAAAATGGAAGTGGCTCCGATGGCACACTCCAAATCCCTTCAACTGGCTATACCACTCCAGCTACTTACGATGGGTGGACCCTTCTCTGGGGTGACGAATTTGATGCTGATCAGATCAATGAAGATGACTGGACCTTTGAAATTGGTACCGGTTACAATGGCTGGGGCAATAATGAATTGCAGTATTACAAGAAAGAGAATGCATCTATTGTAGATGGTAATCTGGTGATCACTGCCAAAAAAGAAACATTTGGAGGAAGGGCTTACACCTCCACCAGAATGATTACAAAAGGTAAGCAGGAATTTGAATATGGCCGGGTGGATATCAGGGCAGCCTTACCTTATGGTCAGGGGATCTGGCCAGCTCTGTGGATGCTGGGTAGCAATATTGACCAGGTGAACTGGCCGGCATGCGGAGAAATAGATATTATGGAATCTATTAGTGATGGCAAAGTGTATGGAACGGCACACTGGTCAAACAATGGTGATCATGCTCAGTATGGAGGAAATACTCCTGTTAGCCAGGGAGAATTTCACGTTTTTTCTATTGTCTGGAATTCTCAATCCATCACATGGTATTTGGATGATAAACAATACCAGGTCATAGATATTACCCCATCAGGCTTAAGCGAATTCAGACAAAAATTCTTTTTCATATTCAATGTTGCAGTTGGTGGAAACTGGCCGGGAAATCCTGATACCTCTACTACATTTCCTCAATATATGATTGTGGATTATGTCAGATTGTTCCAAAAGAACTAGGATCATTTGTTTACAGACTCATGAAAACATCAATACATATTGCCGCCATAATGATTTTGGGCCTGACCCTGATGTCAGGCTGTAAATCGTCAGGTTCCGAACAGCAAAGTATTACAAAAACACCAGGTACGAACTTCGGAAAACTGGTTTGGTCCGATGAATTTGACTACACTGGTTTGCCAGATACTACCAAATGGGCTTACAATGTTGGCAATGGTTGCCCCGACTTGTGCGGATGGGGAAATAATGAATTGCAATATTATACTAAAGATAGCCTCAAGAATGCACGAGTAGAGGATGGTAAATTGATTATTGAAGTACATAAAGAGCAGATTGGCAACAATAAATTCTCCTCAGCTAAGCTGGTAACAAAGGGTAAGCAGGACTGGAAATATGGCCGGTTTGAAATTCGCGCCAAAGTACCTGTAAACAAAGGTGCCTGGTCTGCAATATGGATGCTGCCTACAGATAGCCCGTATGGTGGTTGGCCAGATGGTGGTGAGATAGATATTATGGAGCATGTGGGCTATGATCCGGATACGGTGGAGGCTTCAGGGCATACAAAAAGTTATTATTTCACCATTGGCACTCAAAAGCACAAACGCCTGGCTGTACCTGATTGTGATGAGCGTTTTCATACTTACGCACTAGAGTGGGAAGAGGATGAATTCAGGATTTTTATGGACAATCATCTTTATTTCACCTTTGCAAATGAAGGCACTGGCTACAAAGAGTGGCCTTTCGATCAACAATTTTATCTTATTCTAAATCTGGCATATGGTGGCAATTGGGGAGGGGCTCATGGCCTGGATCTTGATGGTCTGCCACAGCGATTGGAAATAGAATACGTGCGTGTATACCAAAAGGAAGATAAATCTAAAATTCAAGAAAGCTGATGAAAAACAAATCCTACACCGTTATAATGATCGCCCTTATTGTGGCTTTGGGGGGACTGCTAATGGGCTTTGATGCATCAGTGATATCTGGTGTGGTCAAGTTTATTGAGCCTGAATTTAATCTTACAAAATTAGAATTGGGATGGTCTGTAGCATCACTTACCTTGACCTCTACTTTAGCCATGATGATAGCGGGTCCTTTAAGCGATGCATTTGGTAGGCGAACAGTTCTGAGATATGCCGCTATACTGTATGCCATATCAGCTATTGGCTCTGCAATAGCCCCGAACTTCATTTTTTTAGTCATAGCACGTATGATTGGTGGCTTTGGTGTAGGAGCTTCTCTGATCCTGGCACCAATGTATATTGCCGAAATTTCACCTCCGAAATTACGAGGAAGAATGGTTTCTTTTAACCAGCTTAATATCGTAATCGGCATTTCACTTGCCTTTTTTACCAATTATCTGATTTTGCAATGGGCAAAGTTAGATGCTGACTGGGCGCTTGCATTGAAATTCAATGAATACAACTGGCGCTGGATGCTGGGACTGGAAACACTTCCTGCAATACTTTATTTTATCGGTTTGTTTTTCGTACCGAGGAGTCCGAGATGGCTCATCTTAAAAGAAGAGTTTGATGAGGCTAAGTTGGTGATGATAAGATTTTTAGGAGCTAAAGAGGCTGATAAAGAAATGGAAAGTATCAGGGCAAGTCTCGAAAAGGAGCAAAATCACCAAAAGGCTAAATTATCTGATCTGTTTACATCGGGTATGAAGTTGGTACTAACTATAGGTGTGGTGGTGGCTATATTGCAGCAGATCACAGGTATCAATTCGGTATTTTTCTACGCCCCCATGATTTTCGAACAGTCTGGTATTGGTACAGATGCTTCTTTTATCCAAGCCATTTTAGTTGGTCTCACCAACTTGGTGTTCACCGTGCTGGCGATTCTGTTTATTGATCGTCTGGGAAGAAAACCATTGTTGGCCTTTGGAGTAGCTGGTATTGCGCTATGTATGTTTTTGCTCGCTTATGGGTTTGGATCTGCTACTTATACATTATCAAAATCGGCGATTCAAGAACTTACTATTGACATAGATAAAACCAAGCTGATGACCATGGCAGGCCAGGAGTTTGGAAGCGATGTGGCTTATAAAAATGCTCTTGCTGAAACGATTGGCAAAGATGCTTTTGCGCCTTTTGAATCACAGTTGATTACGGCTGCAATTCACATGAACCCTACACTCATACTTTTTGGTATCATTGGTTTTGTGGCCTCATTTGCCATCTCAATTGGCCCTGTTATGTGGGTGCTCTTTAGCGAATTATTTCCTAACAAGATTCGGGGTATAGCCATCTCTTTTGTAGGGCTGATCAATTCGGCCGTAAGTTTTATCGTACAGTGGGTGTTCCCATGGGAGCTTGCAACATTGGGAAGCAGTATGACTTTTCTTGTCTACGGTCTTTTTGCTGCCATAGGGCTTATTTTCATCATACGATCTATACCGGAAACCAAAGGAAAATCATTGGAAGAACTTGAAAAAATGCTAATCAAATGAAAATTCATAAAAATAATATTCTCACGTATGCAGTGATCCTGTTGGCTTTGATCAGCGCTTGTAGCAAAAAACCACAAAAAGCTGTAGGTACGTCAGATCCGCAACTGATCGTTGTACAGGTAGAAAAACATAGTGCGCTGGAAGGAAAAATGGAACCAACTGATGAAGGGATTCGAGTAAGTGATGAAGGATGGGTGGCTTTAACGGTGAATATCCCTGAGACTGGTCGCTACCGTGTGAGAGTTGATGGTGAATATGGTGATGATTCCTTCGTTTGGATTGAAGATCATGTCGATAATTCCGATGGCCGGACTTATGATGTAACCGGAAAGGTCACAGGACGAAGACCTTACGTAGATGGCAGTCCCTTTACAGCAGGTAAGCATCCAGTAAAGCTTCATTGGGAGGGGGATATAATGATTGATCGGGTAGTTTTTGAATTATTGGTGCCGCATAATCAAACTCCAAGCACACTTACTCAAAATATGGATAGTACTGCCGTCGATTTCCAGTTGGTATGGTCTGATGAATTTGATGGAACTTCCGTAGATACCACTAAATGGACTTACGACATTGGTAACTGGGGCTGGGGCAATAATGAACTTCAATATTACACCGCCAATGATCGCAACAATGCCCGTGTAGAGGAAGGAAAACTAATCATCGAGGCTAAAAAAGATGCGTTTGATACATGGACTTCAGCCCGATTGACCACCCGTGGAAAAGTAAGTTTTCTTTATGGGAGAATAGAGTTTAAAGCGATTGTTCCTCGAGAAAGAGGAAACTGGGCCGCTGGATGGACGCTCGGGGATAGTTATCGTGATGAAAAGTCCTGGCCATATTGTGGTGAAATTGATATTATGGAATCCGTCGGTTATGAGGTAGATGACGAAACCGGTGATGGTATCGCTCATTGCACTGTACATACACCGGCCTATTACTTCAAGATTAACAATCAGATCAGCAACACACGAGAAGTGGTAGATATTGCGGATGATTTTCATACCTATGCTGTGGAGTGGACTCCTAAGGTCATTCGAGGGTATGTGGATGGAGAACAGTATTACCTTTATGATAAAAATGCCAACGAATTGGAATGGCCTTTTGCTGAACCTCAAAACATCATACTCAACCTGGCAATGGGTGGCGGCTGGGGAGGCGCACAGGGATTGGATAGTACTATTACCTCGCAGCAGCTGGTCATAGACTATGTGCGCGTATATGGAAAAGCTAAATCACTTTGAATTTTCAATAGATAAATCTTTGTACCCTGTCCTTTTTCAAATGGAGTAGATTTTCTCCCTTTTGGATCGGTGTAGTTTTGGCGGTTCCGAAAGCCGTCCGGATTAAAATTATTTCTTCATTTCAATTGAATGGCTTTTATTGAAGTGTTTGAATTTTAGTTGAATATCGGAAATACATTATTATTAAATATAACTGTAAATAATAAAAAGGGCTCTTTATGTCTGAAAGAAACCTACATATTAATAGCCTACGGCTTGCTAATAACAATTCATCTGTAGAAGGAGAATATGTGACCATCGAAGGGGATACCTTTTATAAAATCCGCAACTATGATCAGATGGAACCATTTTTCATGTCTTTGGTAAGTCATTCAGATCATTGGATGTTTATCTCCAGCAATGGAGGACTTTCAGCAGGAAGAAGAAATGAAGATAATGCCCTTTTTCCTTATTATACTGAAGATAAAATCACACAAACGGCTCATGTTACCGGAGCAAGAACCATTCTGAGAGTGATATTGGGAGATCAGCTTAAGTTATGGGAGCCGTTTTCTGATCGTTATTCCGGAGCCTATCAGGTATCTCGAAACTTGTATAAAAGCCGATGGGGCAATCAACTTATATTTGAAGAAATCAATGAGGATCTGAAGCTAACGTTTAGATGTTGCTGGAAGTTTTCCGAGTTGTATGGTTTTGTACGAAAGTGTACTTTATTGAACCAGGGTTTGGCGAATCAAAGCGTGGAGCTTCTGGATGGTATTCAAAATATACTTCCTTATGGTATTACCAGTCATATGCAAAATAATCGCAGTAATCTGGCCAATGCATACAAGAGAAGCGAACTTCACACCAACACAGGATTAGGGATTTTTGCTTTGAGTGCCATGATTGTTGATAGGGCAGAGGCCAGTGAAGCGTTAAAAGCTACCACTGTATGGTCATCAGGACTGCATTTTGACAAATATTTGTTGAGCAGTAAACAACTTAGTGATTTTAGTCAGGGGGAATCCATACAGTCAGAGGTAGACATCAAGGCCCAACCAGGAGCATATTTCGGAAGTGCGACTCTTGAGCTTTCTGCGGGTGAAGAGCAACAATGGTATATAGTGGCGGAAATCAATCAATCGCATGCTGATATTCATGACTTGCTGAGTGCTCTGAAAAATAGTGATCAGTTAGTAGAAGCCCTTGAAAAGGATGTTGAAGCAGGTACAGATATGCTCAGGCGTTTGGTGGGCAAAGCGGATGGACTTCAATTAAGTGCTGATCAGTCTGGTATCAGCAGACACTATGCGAATGTACTGTTCAACATTATGCGTGGTGGTATTTTTGAAGATCAATACCAGTTGGATCTCGCAGATTTTAAAGCCTATTTACAGCAAGTAAACACCCTGTTGTACAAGGATCAGCAGTCTTTTTTCAGCAAACTTGAGGAGCCTCTGACTTACACTCAGTTGATCGATCGTGCCAGAGCATGTAAGCACCCGGACGTTCTAAGAGTATGTTACGAATATTTACCTCTTTCCTTTAGTCGGCGACATGGCGATCCCAGCAGGCCTTGGAATAGGTTTTCTATTGACCTGACGGATATGAATGGCGAGAAAAGCCGATCCTATCAGGGTAATTGGCGGGATATTTTTCAGAATTGGGAGGCGCTAGCCTATTCATTCCCTGAGTTTGTATTGGGAATGATTTTTAAGTTTCTCAATGCTTCTACAATCGATGGGTACAATCCTTACAGAATTTCCAGATCGGGCATTGATTGGGAAGTCGTGGAACCTGATGATCCCTGGACTTACATTGGTTATTGGGGAGACCACCAGTTAATTTACCTGTTGCGATTGCTGGAGCTGTCAAAAAAACATCACCCTGAACAACTTCATGCATTAATGAACGAACAGCTATTCGTTTATGCGGATGTGCCGTACAGGATCAGGTCATACAACGAGATAGTTGCTGACCCACAAAACACTGTTGATTATAGTCAGAACCTTGCTAAGGTAGTAGATAAGCGGGCTGAGGAATTTGGTTCGGATGGCAAATTGGTGCATAATCAAAACGGTGGGCTTATTCATGCCAGTTTTATAGAAAAGATATGTGTTACCTGGCTAACTAAGCTTTACAATCTTATACCAGATGCAGGTATCTGGCTAAATACACAACGTCCGGAATGGAATGATGCCAATAATGCCCTTGTGGGAAACGGAACATCCATGGTGACACTGTATTATATGCGCAGGTTTACGAAGTTTTTCATTGATCTTTTTCAATCTCAACCAAAGGAATCATTGCTCATACACAAGGAAGTTGCCGGCTTGATCAGTGATGCACAGGATGTACTTCAGAAACATAAAGAATTGCTTGATAGCGGCTTTGACCCAACCAGTAGAAGATCATTTACAGATCAGATGGGTCGGGCAGGAGAGAAGTATCGAAATTCAGCTTATCTCGCTTTTTCGGAGGTCACTCAAGTTTCTGTTAAAAGTGTTCAGGACTTATTTGACTTAGCTCTTAAGTATATAGATGCATCCATTGACCACAACCAACGCGTGGATAATCTATATCATGCCTATAATTTGGTGAGTTTTGATCAAAACGGTATTGAGGTTGACCACCTGTATGAGATGCTTGAAGGTCAGGTGGCTGTACTTTCTTCCGGGTATCTGAATGGCGAGCAATCCTTAAAGGTGTTGGATGCACTTAAGGCCAGTGCAATGTTCAGAGCGGATCAATACAGCTATTTGTTATATCCAAACAGGGAACTGCCCGGATTTTTGGATAAAAACGTGGTGCCTGCTTCATTCCTGGGTCAATCTAAGCTGATACAGCTTATGCTTGAAGCCAACGACTCCCGGCTGATGGAGCAGGACCAGGAAGGACAACTCTACTTTAACGGAGACATTCATAATGCCCGGGATATTGAGGCTATTCTGCATAAACTGACAGAGGAATACGATACCGACCTGATCAATCAAGAACGTCAGCAATTGCTCGATTTATTTGAGCAGATGTACAATCACAGGGCCTTTACGGGGCGTTCAGGAACTTTCTTTGCTTATGAGGGGCTTGGTAGTATTTACTGGCACATGGTGTCGAAACTTCTACTCGCTTCACAAGAAACCATTTATAATAAAGCATCGCAACTATCGGCAGAGCAAAAAGGCAGGTTGATTGAACATTATTATGAGATCAGGGCAGGTATTGGTATCAATAAGTCTCCAGAACTATATGGAGCATTCCCTACGGATCCCTATAGCCATACTCCTTTTCATCGGGGTGCTCAGCAGCCGGGTATGACCGGACAGGTGAAAGAAGACATTATCAATAGATGGGCTGAACTAGGTGTGCAGGTGGATAACGGCTGTATTTCTTTTAAACCCGAATTCCTCAACCCTGAGGAATTCATGAAAAAGTCTGCCGTTTATGAGTATTACAATGTAAAGGGTGAAAAAGTAGAAATCGAACTGCAAAAAGATCAATTGGCTTTTACCTACTGCCAGATTCCTGTTGTTTACACGAAATCGTCAGTTGAGGGTATTGAATTGATCAATGTAGATGGACAGGTAGTGCAGCAGCAATCCCTAACACTGGAAGTCCATGTTTCCGCTGAAATTTTCAAACGTTCCGGGTTGGTAAAAGAGATACATGTACAATTGAAGAGTTAGATCATCCTTATTAATAAGTTTGGGTAGTTTTTGGGTAGGAATTAGCATTTCTTTCATATAAGTCATTGATAATCACGAGAAGAACGTTATTTAGACCATTCATCACCTGATAGTATGTTGTAATGCTCTCGTTTTGTGGAAATTTGTTTTATAATATACTTAAACTGGAAAGAATGGAACATTCGATATTATGGTCAGCTCAAACTCATCAGAGCTACTCAAAAAATCAATCTCTGTTTTGTTTTAGGTTCGAGAAGTCAATATTCTATTAAAAGGTGTTTTTGTTCCTTGCAAAGTCGTCTTTTTTGTTTTTGGCAGATATGAGTTTCTTCATTTTCAATAAATGGAACTCATCATTTTTGCTGATAGTCTGGTAATTTATCAGTATAAAATGTAACTTTCTTGGTAATGTGGGGTCGCGTTAGACCCGATAAAAGTCAAAATCATATTTTTCACAACCGCTAACTACACTATTATGAGAATTCATGATACCTAAAAGCCTGTAGATCCTCCCATCATGAAAAAATACCTACATTTTGGATTAAATATACCCATTTTGGGGGGTTGATATAGTGATAAAAATTAGAGTACTTACGCCGATAATTTAAAAACCCCTACCGCAACCATATGAATACGTCTTTACCTAAATCCCTGATTTTCCTATTTGTGTTGCTTTCAGTCTATTGGGCTGAGGCACAGGAAGTGCATAAAGTTTCTGAAGCAGTTACTTCTTCCTGGAAAAAGGAAATTGAGAAATTAACCACCAATCATCAGGAGCCAATTATTGGATCCAGTGCAGCAAAGCCAGATGCTAACCAGCAGAACCAAGATCCTCTGCAGTCTTTACAGCAGATTGTACAGGATGCTCAGAAAGCGGACAAAGATTCTAAGTCTGCTCAGTTGAGTAAAGAGGCCTGGAAAAATAGACTTGAGCAATTTGAAGCGATGAAAACACAGCGTTCAAGTGTTACTCAGGACGCTATTGAGCCATCCTTTGCTGTGAAGCCTGATATTAAGGAAATCAGCAAACAGACACCTCAGTCAAAAGTTGTGGTGAAGGATGATGATTATTTGAAGGTTCTTAAGACGCAAATTCATCAGAGGAATATAGAGCAACAGAAAAGGATCATTGAAAATGGCTTATCCGGTGTAAAAAAGGGTAAAGCCAAATCGCTACAGCCTGTGACCAAAACCTCAAAATCTGTTGATCTATTGCAGGAAAAAGCCAGTATAAAGGATAAAAGACAAGCTGCCAGTGAAGAAGCTCAGAGTAAAGCTTTTACTGGGACACGTAAGGTAACTTCGGACTATCTTACAGCAGAGGAGTCTTTTGATAAATTCAAGGCAAATTATTCAACGACTCAGGCTCCGACGGTAGCAAGCCATGATGTAATTACCCAGGCAACAAGAACTACTCTGAGTGCTGATTCGGCCTTAGCATCTGACTCTCTTGCACTTGTCGACTTGTACTATGCTCTTGGGGGGGATTTCTGGTACAACAATGCTAACTGGTTAACCGGAAATGTTTCTACCTGGTATGGGGTTAATTATGGGTCAACGTCTATTGAAGTGTTTGATTCATTGGGCAATCCTTATTTTAAGACAGTTGTATTTGTGACAGGGCTTGATCTTGGAAGTAATAATATGTCTGGGGTTATTCCAACGACCATAGGTAATCTGGATTCGTTGGAGTGGATCAACTTCAACTATAATAACATAACAGGGGGCCTTCCTGCCGAGATCGGCAATTTGGCAAAACTAACCGGGTTAGATCTTGGAGGTAACTTCATTGATACATTACCAGTTGAAATTGGTAATCTGGTGAATCTGCAAAATCTGGCACTTTGGAATAGAACAACAGATGACAATGGCTCTTTTATTACGGACGGACTCACATCTGTCCCAGCAGAGTTGTGGACCCTAACCAATTTGTATTCATTAGATCTAGGGGGACATAATTTGTCCTCTATCAGTGGTATCGGAAACCTCACCAATTTGCAGTTTCTCTATCTGTGGGGCAACAGTCTGACGACACTTCCTGCTGAAATTGGTTCTTTGTCCATGCTGTGGCAAATTGATGTGAACAATAACCAACTCAGTACTTTACCAGTTGAAATTGGTAGCATTGATTCACTGAGAAACGCCAATTTTAGTAGTAACCTCTTGACCTCTTTACCAACTGAGATTGGTAACCTGGCATTTCTCAACAATCTTGACTTAAGCTATAACCAACTGACAACACTTCCTGATGCCATGGGAAGCCTATCACAGCTTGAGTATTTATATATTCCTCAAAACTATTTGACCTCAATTCCAACAACTTTTGTTGATCTTGATCATTTGAAAGAATTTAGGTTATGGAATAACCAGATTACAGGATCATTAAGTCCTTTTTTTGGTCTGGATTCATTAATGATTTTGGACTTGTATAGTAATCAGCTTACAGGTACTTTGGATGGTATCAGTGCTTCTCCAAGTTTGACTGAGGTATATTTAGGTAATAATAGGTTAAGCGGAGGTATCCCATCAGAGATCTCAGGTTTAACTAATTTGACCACTTTTAGAGTACATGATAACCAGTTGGATGGTACGCTAGCTGCTGAGTTGTTTGAGTTGCCAAATATTGGAGAAATTCAATTACAGAATAATATGCTCACGGGAACCTTTCCAACTACCACGGGAAGCAATAGCATCTATCAGATTGAGCTCTCTAACAATAGGATGACTGGTTTGTCAGCCAGCCTGGGTAATTTCCCAAATGTTGGTTATATAGGTCTTTCAAACAACCAGTTAGAAGGTTCTTTACCTGCTGAAATTGCTGGAGATACTTCTTTGAATTACTTATTTGTACAGAATAACTACTTAACTGGAACCATTCCGTCTGAGTATCAGACTTTACGTTATCTACAGTCAATTGATCTATCAGGAAATTCCCTGGATCAGAGCCTTCCGGATGATCTTTTTACAGGAATGGAAAGTCTTAATAATTTCACCATATCTAACAATTCTATTCCAGGAGCAATCCCGTCTTCTATAGTAAACGCCTTCAACCTACAGTATCTATGGATTGACAATAACCAGTTTGAGGATTTACCGGATATGAGTTCCATGTTTAGTTTATATGAGATACATGCAGCTTTTAACAATTTCGGATTCGATGATTTTGAACCATTAATGCAGATCTATCCATATTTTGACATTTCTCCTCAAAATGTACCTGCACCACAGAAGAATATCGTTTCTTCTGGCTCCAAAGTAACTATATCAGTGTCTGTAGGTGGAACAGCTGGTAAAAACCACTATGCATGGTACAAAGATGGAAACTACCTGGATGTACAGGATACTTCTGTTTTGACAATTTCGAGCCTTGATTTGAACACAGCCGGTACTTACAGCTGCGAAGTAACTAATGATTCTGTGACCTACAATACAGGTTTATCGCTTAATAGTGGTGATAGAATTTATTGGATTTCTGAGCCTGTAGCAACTGAGGACTCATTGGCACTGGTAGAAATTTATCATGCTTTGAAAGGAGACTCATGGAATAATGCTGGTAACTGGCTAAGAGCACCATTAGTAATGTGGGAAGGTGTTTTCATCACTAATGGAAGGGTTACCAAATTAGATTTGTTTAATCAAAACCTTCAGGGAGGTATGCCACCTGCAATTGGTAAGCTAACGGCATTGGAATGGTTGGCATTATATAATAATCAGGGTTTGAGCTATATACCAGGAGAGTTATATGGGTTGACAAACTTGCATTATCTCGATCTGGATGCTACCGGAATAGACAGAATTTCCCCTTCCATTAATTTACTGACTAGTCTTGATACACTTTGGATTGGAAGCAATGATTATAGAACCACTATTCCTAAAGAAATTTTTGATTTGACAAACCTTAAAGTACTTGAAATATCGGGTACAGGGTTTAAAGGACAGTTGCCAGAAGAAATAGGCCAACTCACTAATCTGGAAGCACTTTGGTTGAATTATAACATGAGAATGAGCGGAGCTATTCCTTCGTCCATTTCTAATTTGACTAAACTTAGATATCTGAATATCTCCAATACTCCATTTAGTTCTGGTTTGGATAATGTGATGTCTCTAACCGAGTTGAGATACTTGTATGTATTTTATTCTCCACTTGTAGTGGACCAGATGCCATCAACATTATCCAATCTTACCAAGCTGACCAACCTTGGTCTTGGTGGGGCAGATTTTTCATTAGCAGGAATTCCTAGTGCCATTTGGAGTCTTTCAAGATTGAAATACCTCTCAATCAGAGATTGTAATGTAAATAGCATAGTACCACCCGAGATCAGCAACCTGGATAGTCTTACCAATATTCAAATCCAAAATAGTGGATTTATTGGAAGTTTTCCATCAGACTTTAATGCTTCATCGGTGTCTTACCTAAATCTTAGTGGGAATAGTCTTGATGATATTTCTGTATTCGAATCAGACACTACATTGAATTCCTTTTTTGCAACAGGTAATAAGTTGGATTTTGCTGACTTGATTCCATTTGCTCCATATTTTGAGACCCATGAGATTTACACAGATTTTGATGTTTCCTACATGCAGCCGATCAATGATCCATATACTTATGTACAGTTGAAACCTGGTGATAGTTATGATCTTACCTTATTGATTGCTACAGACAGCAACACTGTTGTAAACTGGTATTATGATAATGCGAATTCTGGAGGAACTCCAGTGGCTACTGGTGCATTTTTCTCTTTGACCTCAGTGACTAACCCTGAGTCTGACGGAACTTATGATGCATACATACAGAATAGTTTGATCACTCCTTATACTGATTTGCAGATTTGGTCTGGAACCACAGATATTCAGGTAGTTGAATCAATTGCCACAAAAGACTCTACGGCATTGTTGGCTATTTATAGTCACTTCAAAGATTCAACTTACATTCCTGACTATGTGTTTGATGGATGGGGTACGGGACCAGCAGAAAATTGGAATGGAGTAAATGCATATGGTGGTTATGTATATGGTCTGGATTTACATGGACTTTATGGTACCATACCTGTGGAAATTGGAGACCTTGATTCATTGCAGTTTTTATCTTTGAGTGATGGTAGCTTGTCTGGTACAATACCAGTTGAAATATTTAAACCAAGTCTTGATTTTATTGATTTGGGAAGGAATCAGTTGACTGGTTCTATTCCAACGGCTGTCAGTAATGCGACGAACTTGACCTTCCTGGGTCTATCTAATAACATGCTAAGTGGTAGTATTCCATCTGAGGTAGGTAATTGTTCGTTTTTGACTCAGCTTTATCTTGATAATAACAGGCTTACCGGAGATGTACCTGCAAGTCTTGCAGGCTTGAGTTTCAATGGATTAAGTCTGGACAGAAACTGGCTGAGTGGATTACCTCAGTATCTTGATACCGCATTGATGTATACAAATTATGTCAACTTCGAATACAATAATTTTGACATCAATGACCTGCTCAATGCTTCTGGTAATAATGTTAACAACGATCAAACCTATGCACCTCAGGGAACTTCAAGGACACTCTATTTTGAGGGAACAGGTGAAATTGGTACATCTGTGACACTACATGCGGAGAGGATTCACCCTTCAGATGAGTTTTATTGGTACAGAGCAGATAAGTATAATGGTCAACCATATTATTACCAGATGGATTATACCAGTACTGATTCTACGTATACGGTGCAGATCAATGGAGAAGATGATCAAACCAGCTATATGGCTGTAGTGGTCAATCAGAAATATAAGTATGGAAGTTACCCATTCCTATCTCAGCGAGTGGCTGTTGATCCATATCAGAAACGCTATGTTTCTTCTTTCGAAAGCCCAGCATTTCAGGCAAATGATTATGGAAGTGACCCGAATTCTATGATTGGGTTACCAGACAACCCTCCACAGACATTTGATGGGGATTTCGGAAGATCCGGATTAGAATGGTGGAGATACCAAAATTGGTGGCACAATGCAAATGAACCTAATTATGGAAAGTTGACTGTACATTTTGATTCTCCGATTCCAGTCAATTATTTGAGACTTCATTCTCCAGGAAGTGAACTGAACATTGCAACCATGACTTTGAGAAGTGATGCCGGGGATTCATTACATCTTGATGTATATCGTCAAATATATAATAGCGATAATCAGATTACATTCCCTAAAACTTCCTTTGCAGTTAGTCAGGTTGATTTAGTGGTTTCTAATGGTTCTGTGGATGCATTGGAAGTGGGTGATACTGGCAAGGATGTATTGGATGCTCCAATATTAACTGATCAGTACACTGATATCGGTGACACCTACGTTAACATTAACATTAACTATTCGGGAATAGGTGAATCAATCATTATAGAAAGAAGTGATGATGCCGTAACATTTAATGTGATCGACACTATTCAGTACACTGGATGGTACACAGATGTGGTTGATCCTGGTAAGTATTATTACAGATCCAAAGTAATTTATCCTTCTGTAAATATGGCGAGTAACTACTCAGATACTTTAGCAACCGGTAACTGTATGCCTACTTTTCCTGATGGTAAAATATGGGCTGGAGAAAGTGTTGGATTGGATCAATATGCTGGTTGGACATCAAAAAGAGATACAGTTTATATTTATCCTAATGAGAGTTATGCCAGCTATCAGATTACTGATTTGTCAGCAGGCTGGTATGATCAGTTTTGGGAGACATATTATGAAATATCGGGACAGTTTACCCAAAAATGTGATAAACTAGTTGGCTATTCTTACGGGCAGATTAGTGAATTCAATGCGACCTACGATCAGGATACCTTGTACATTGAGTGGTGGGATTACGGAAATGGTATACATGTCAATTCTAAGTTTTATGCAATTGGTGATGCTAAAACTGAAGAGTATAAACCAGAGGTTCCTTACAATACGCAAGCATTTTTGACCAGTAGTGAGAAGGTTACGATTGGTTGGGATGCTTACAATCCTGATGGTACCGTGTATGTGGTACAGAGGTCTGTAGGAGATGCTACCAAATTTGAGAATGTTGATACACTTATAGATGTAAGGACCTACCAGGACATCAACAATCTTGATGGGCAGTATTATTACTACAGAATAGTTGCGGCGAATGATGTAATGGCATCCTATCCATCTAGCGAAGTATACCTTGTACATAAGGCAGCATTATTTGAGCCACTACAAAACTCAGTAACCAAGGATATCACCAGAACAAGTTATGGTGGTTCTTGGGGTGATTATGATGCTGACGGAGATGACGATTTGTATGTGGCCAATGCATTTGAACTGGCGAATAACTTCCTGTATGAAAACACAGGAAATGGGACTTTCAAGAAAATCATAGGTACCAAAGCAACTACTGAAGCCGGCTTCACTAGAACTGCCGTTTGGGGCGACTATAACAATGATGGATTCCCGGATCTATATGTTCCTGGAAGTGATTTTGGCGATAGGGTTTATCAAAATACTGGAAGTAGAAGTTTTGTAATTGCAGAACAGGCAGTTTCTGATGCTAAGGTGACTGGCTTGCCTTCGGAAGGTGGAATATGGGTAGATATAGATAACGATGGATGGCTGGATTTGGTTAAATCCACAGGATTTATCTTCAAAAATGATGGTACAGGCAAGCTTCAACTAGCAGACACTTTAACAACTCCTTATGGCGATCTGTTTGATTTGAATATCTACCTCTGGACCATTTCACATGCTGATATAGATAATGACAATGATCAGGATATCTATGTGACAACCGATGAGCAGAATATCCTCTACATAAATGACGGTACTGGTAAATTTGAGTTTACAGAAAACGGAATTTGTAATGATAATGTGATCAGCCGCGGATATTCATGGGCAGATTTTAACAACGATGGTTTTATTGACCTACTTACAGGTGACCAAAACTTTGATGGATTGGGAATTTACCTGAATGATGGTTCAGGAGACTTTAATTTCTATCACATTTCTGATATTATTGATGATGAAGTAGGTACTGACACTAGATTCGGTCGGGGATATACAACTGCGGATTTTGACAATAATGGCTGGGTGGATATTATTTGGATGGTTGAGGATCGTGCCTACATAATTCTAAATGAGGGAAATATGCACTTTACGGTTGTAGAACCGAATGAGCAAGCTTTCCCGGCAACTAACTTATACTCGCATATATCTCTTGCTGATTTCAATCAGGATGGAGCAATGGATATTTTCTTCCCTAATCAGGATTTCAATGGTCATAACTTTGTTTATCAAAGCAACGGCAATTCCAATTCCTGGATCACAGTAAAACTGAAAGGTATTGAGTCTAACAGAAGTGCTATTGGTGCCAAAGTGATGGTGAATGCAAACAATCAATGGCAATCACATACTCTGGTGACCCAAAATGGTATAGGAAGCGGTAATAGTTTGAATGCAGAATTTGGACTTGGCAGTGCTTCAGTGGTTGATAGTATTGCTGTATTCTGGCCTTCGGGGATGATAACAGGTGCAAAAGCTGTAGATGTCAACCAGATGTTCCTCATGGTAGAAGTGCCGCAATCTGCAGGCCCAACGGTGGATCAAAACGACTCAACTGCACTTCATAAGCTATATGTTCAAACCGGAGGTCCGGAATGGAACCGGAATCAGGGCTGGCTTAAAGGATCGCCATTGGCATGGGAAGGAACAGAATGGGATGAGAATGGTAGATTGGTTTCTCTGATACTCAATAGCAATAACATGACTGATACGTTGCCTTCTGAAATAACAACGCTATCAGCTCTGGAAATCCTTGATTTGAGTGATAATAGTTTACAAGGTCCAGTCCCACCTTCTATCGGTGATATGACGGCATTGGTCAACTTATCCTTGAATAATAATGGACTGACAGGTAAGATTCCTGAGTCGATTGGTTCTTTAACTAATCTGGAAAATCTGGATTTGTACAATAATGAAATGTTTGGGGAGGTGCCAGCATCGGTAGGTAACCTGCAAAATTTAAAGCAATTTGAGATTAGTAATAACCAGTTCATTGGATATTTACCTGTCGAGATTGGAACACTGGTAAACCTACAGATACTGAGAATGGATCATAACCAGTTTGAGGGTGAATTGCCAAGTGGACTGGGAGGAATGGAAAGCTTAACAGTACTTCATCTCAATGATAACACTTTTGGAGGGGTAATTCCTTCAGATTTTGGTGACTTGTCCAATTTGATCGATCTAAGAGTTCACAATAACCAGTTCATTGGTGAGCTACCGACCACACTAGCTAACCTTACGGGTATAGAGGTAGTAGATATCAGTAACAACATGTTTGAGGGCTCCATGGCTGTCTTTGCAGAGCTGGATACCATGTATTTCCTTAATGCAAATAATAATCACTTTGTTGATTTGGGAGATCTTGGAGGAAATACCTCTGATACAATTCTTGTTCAAAATAACTGGTTGGATTTTGGGGATTTTGAAACAAACAATACGCTGATTGCTGACAATCGGTTATTTGTTGATCCTCAGGATTCTTTGTATAACAGAGTTGATTCGCTACATGATGTGGGTAAACTTATCACAATCTCTTATCCGATGGGTGGTCAGTTAAATACCTATACCTGGAAATTTAATGGAGAACCTTTAGTGGCCAGTTCAAACGTGTTGATAGATGCCTATGGGGTTGATATATTAAGTCCTGATACACCAAATGAAGGTGAGTATGTCTTAGAAGTTACAAATGAGAATTACCCGGACATTACTTTGGTTACAAGACCATTCAATCTCAAATTATCTTCTCTTGAAAGAGATAAGCAGGCCTTGTTAGCGTTTATTGCAGCAGTTGATAAAGATGAAGTTATTATCGACGGTGAGTTGAAGCCTAATCCATACAAGTACAATCCTTCAGGTTGGTCAGAAAGCAACGACCTTACAGGTACCACATGGGAAGGAGTAACAGTACAGAATGATCGGGTGGTATCCCTGGAGTTACCGGCAGTTATTGATACTGATCTTACCGATGGAAATCAGAGCAGGATTTTGGATGGAAATGTTCCTCAGAGTTTTGCTGATCTTTCAGGTATCCAAACGCTGAACCTCAAGGATAACTACTTAAGATCATTTGTGAATATTTCCAGGTGGCCTTCAATAACTACTGCGAATATCAGCAATAACAGGTTGAATTTTGATGCGATATTGCCGAATGTCAAACTGGGTACTAAAATCACTTATTCACCGCAGAGACGTTTTGGGACTACCAAATATGACACTTTGAAGGCTGGAGATGATCCTGTATTAGCAGTAGAGAAACAAGGACTAGGAGTCCAATACCAGTGGAAGTTTGGTGCATTCATACCGGGGCAACCATATAATAACGATGTAACAGCTATCGATGGAGCGATCTCCAGATTGTATCAAATTGAAGATTTGAATTATGACAAGATGGGTACTTACCGGGTTGAAGCAACTCACCCTGACGTTCCAGGTTTGACCTTGTCCAGTAGAAACCAGAACATCATGGCTGCAACAGATGTATTCGGAACAGTGTATGCAGATGATCAGGGCACACTGCTCACGGCAGGTCAGGTGATTACTTTCAGGAAAACACCAATCGGACCTTTTGCCGCAGAGGACACCGTGTCATTGAACCCATCTGGGGAATATATATTTGAAAAAGTTGTGTTAGGGGATTTCCTTGTGCTAACCAAGCCTGATAGGAGTGTTTACCCTGATACAGATCCTACTAATATAGTTGTCGATACTTACTATGAAAAAGCAGATCTATATGATAATGCAACTACTCTGGAAGTAAGAGGGGTGAGCTCAGGAGTAGATATCAATATGGTATTCTTCAAGCCTGCAGCTAATCCACCGCCAACAGGAGCTGATTTTGAAGGAGAGTTGTATTCTGATTTGCCTAACGACACTACCATAGATGAGGAGCATCAGCAAAGAATTCTTGGTAGGAAAAAAGTGAAAAGAGCTGCTTGTTCTATGAGAAGGTTTGTGGGAAGTGGACGCGTGAATCAGGGTGACCAATATGAGCTTTATGCTTACATAGAATCTGATGACGATGGTAAGTTTAATTTCTCTAATGTAGAGCCTGGTACCTACAAGTTGAATATTCAGTATCCTGGTGTACCAATGGATCCTGATGCAGATATTGATTTCGTAATTGGAGGAGATAAGGAAAATCAGTTATTCCAGTTGACAGCTGTGATTACAGAAGATGGAATTCAGGTGAAATCAGAAGAAATACTGTTTACCTGGAAGCCGTTTATCAAAGATGTGAAGCTTTACCCTAACCCAACTAAAGGTAAGTTGAAAGCAGACTTCCTGGTATATAGAAAACTGGAAGATTTGAAACTTGAGGTTTATGACATCAGGGGTATTAAGTTGAAAGATCAGCAACTGAGCTCAAGAATGGGACCTCAAAGTACTGAAGTTGATCTAACCAATGTTGATGCTGGAGTTTACTTCATCATATTTACAGACTCAGCTGGATCATTTAGACATCAACTAAAAGTCAATAAGGAATAATTTTATGTTCACATAACAAACATCAAAAGCCTCATCAGAGGCTTTTGATGTTTATGAGCCTACCTGTTTTTGGGTAGTTTTTGAGTGAGTAAAATACCGTAAACAGGGTATTGTGAGGGCAGCATCTCTTCGCTAATTTAGTCATGACAATTCAGAGAATACTTCTGTATCTGTTCACCGCTGGTTAAAAAGCCCTCATTCCTGAGGGCTTTTTGTTTATCTGATTTTTTCAATACTTTTTCTAACCTTTTAATCACTCATGCAGTTATTCGGTCATGGAAAAGAAATCACCAAAGAAACAAACAAAGACCATCTCCAAAGAAGATTTTATTAGAGCCTATACGGAAACCTTGTTGATGGAAGGTCAAGAGCCGAGATCAGTTCTGGCTTTTGTCAAGTCTCTAGATACTACAGAGGCAGAGTTCTATAAACATTTCAATTCTTTTAGATCTCTGGAGCGGTTATTATGGCTGGATTGGTTCAAAGAGACCAATAGTATTCTGGAATCAGATGAGGCCTATCCGCATTATTCGGTGAGGGAGAAGTTACTGGCATTCTTTTATACATGGCTGGAAACCTTGAAGCAGAACAGAAGTTTTGTATTGAAGAAAATGGAGAACCTGGACAAGAGAGAGCTTAATCCTACATTTTTACTGGACCTCAAAGATGAATTTGAATACTTTATCAAAGACTTGATCCTGGAAGGAAAGGATACTAATGAAGTTGCTGAAAGGCAATTTTCCAAGTATTACGACAAAGCGTTCTGGATGCAGTTCTTATTTATCATGCGTTTTTGGGCGCAAGATGATAGTCTGGATTTTGAAAAAACAGATGCAGCTATTGAAAAATCAGTCAACCTGGCCTTTGATTTGGTAGGTCAGGGACCAATCGATTCCATGATGGACTTTGCTAAATTTCTGTTTCAAAACAGATAATCACTATTTATCTTCCAGTAAAAAGGTATGTAGAAAGGCAGCTTGATAAGCATTGCGTTCCAGTTTGTCTTGAATTGGTTCGGAATTACTCAAATGCCCTTTGTCTGCCTGGCTCCATAGCAATATCGGATTCGTTTGATTGGTTAGGTTCTGTAGCATGGCAGCAAATTTATAGGAGTGAATTGGTGGGACTCTGTCATCTCCAGTGCCAGTCATGATGAGCATTGGAGGGTAAGATTTTTTCTGACTAATTCCCTGGTAAGGTGAGTACTTTGCCAGGTTTAAGAATTCCAGAGAGTCTGATACAGAACCAAATTCATCTTCCCACTTTGGGCCAACAGTGAACTTCTCATAACTCAGCATATCAAGGATTCCGGCATTGATTATTGATGCGGAGAATAGGTCTGGACGTTGAATCGTAGCTGCTGCTGCGATCAACCCGCCATGTGAACCACCTAAGATTCCAATTTTCTTCCTATTGGCGATTCCTTCCTTGGATAAATATTCTGCTGTACTGATTACGTCATCGATCGTGTGCTGCTTGTTTTCCAGACGACCCTGTTGCCACCAGTCGTAGCCCAACTCTCCGCCACCACGTCCAAACACGTAAGCAAATATTCCACCTTGTTCAATAAAATAGATTACTGAAGGATCGAAAACTGGAGTGTTAATTACTCCAAATCCACTGTAGGTTTTCATCAGAAGTGGCTTTTTCTCAGGGGATTCACCCTTGTATATCAGCATAACAGGAACAGAAGCTCCATCTGTGGAAGGAATGTTTTTGATATCATATTTATACTGCTGGTACTCAAAGCTAACTTCCGTTTGTTCTACAACCTTGTATTCATAGTTAGTCAAATCCAGTTTGCAAAAAACAGGAGGTATGATATATGACTGTAATATGAAAAAGAATTCTCCACTTGCTTTTTGATAGAACATGTTGGAGACAGATACTCCGGAAGGAAGCTTTACTTCGGCAAGGATGTTGCCCTCCAGGTCAATGGCGGCCATGTGTGGTTCGCTTAGGTACTGGTAAGTCAGCACCAGGTGGTTTTCTACAATCTCGTAATGCGTAAGCTGACTATTACCAAAGTCTGGAGAGATGACTTTCATTTTATTGGGTGCTTCCGGTTTAAAAGAGATAATCCTGACTTTGTCATTGATGGTAGCTCTCATCACAAAGTGCCCATCTATGAACTCGATGAAGTCCAATTCATAGCCAACCTTATAAAATAATGGTCTAAATCCTGGAATTGACGAGTTTGGATCATAGTATAGGTAGCTATACTGTTCCTTTTCGCTGTAAGTGATTTCCAGCAAATACATCTGCTCATTGGAAGAACTATACAGGAATAAGTCGTCTTTAGGATTATTGGTTTTGAAAACCAATGAGTCTTGCTCCTGATATGTATTCAGCTTGTGATAATGGAGCTCAGGATGTAGGAGAACAGAGGCATCATCAAGGTTTGGAAAGTCTTTGTAATCGAAATTTTTGCCATCATTGTGTTCATACTTCTTGTAGAAGAAGCCATTGCCTTTCCAGTTTAGGTGAGAGAATTTGATGTCTTCTAAAGTCTCTTTTGGTGAATTGGTGCCATTTGTAGAGATAATTCCTACTTCACGCCAGTCACTACCATTTCTGCTAAAGGAATACGCCAGATATTGGTCATCAGCTGAAGGATAGAGACCTTGGAAAAAAATATTATCCTCCTTTGAAATGGAACGCGGATCGACCAATAAACTGTACCGATTGTAACTATGTGCTTTGTAATAAATAGATGGAGTCAGAAACCCATCTGTATAAAACAGCCGATAATTGGATTCCCGGTCATTATATACATTGATGTTTTGAGTAGTATTCCACCTGGTGTTATGACCCATGTATCGGTTCATAAGATTAATGGAATTGGTCTTGTTCGCCAGCTTTTTGAGATATTTCAGGGTGAGATCATTTTGCTCCTGAATCCAGATACTCAGCTCAGGTTGGTGCGAATCTTCCATCCATTGATAAGGGTCAATAAATGAGTATCCATGATGCTCAACTGTGACTGGTCGCTTTAGGGAATGTGGATATATGAGGTCCTGAGCTTTTAATGACAGACTTAAAACAGCAAACAGGATAGTGAAATTTAGACGCATTGCGGTGTAAAGAATTTATAGATTTTTCAAAGGTCATAAAAATTGCTCATTTCTGATAACCTTTTATTAGAACGTGTGGTTTTCTTACCCAATCTGATACGATGATGAAAGAGCAACGAAAAATACCAGTTGGAAAAGTTTCCAGAGCTGCAAAATTTGTTAGGACGGGTGCCAAAGTTGGTGGTAATTATGTGAAACACTATGGCAGGAAAATTCTGGATAATAGTGCTTCTCGTGAGCAGTTGGATGAAGATAATGCAGAAGATATTTACAATTCGCTCAGCGAGTTAAAAGGCAGTGCATTGAAAGTTGCACAGATGCTTGCTATGGATAAAAACATGCTTCCTACAGCATATCAGGACAAATTTGCCATGGGGCAATACAGTGCTCCACCGCTTTCTTATCCTTTAGTGGTCAAGTCATTTCAAAAATATTTTGGTAAAGGACCAACAGAAATATATGATAGTTTCAGTCATGCTGCAGTCAACGCTGCTTCTATTGGTCAGGTGCATAAAGCAACGCTTGATGGAAAAGAACTGGCTGTGAAGATTCAGTACCCTGGTGTGGCTGAGAGTGTGAAGTCTGATTTGAAGTTGGTAAAGCCTTTTGCAGTGCGTTTGTTTGGACTGAATGAACAAGAGTTGGAGCAATATATGGATGAAGTGGAGGGGAAGCTGTTGGAGGAGACTGATTATGAATTGGAGGTAAAGCGATCTATTCAAATTTCTGAAGCTTGCGGTCATATTCCAAACATACATTTTCCGAAGTACTACACTGATTTTTCCGCTCCAAGAATCATTACCATGGACTGGCTGGAAGGGAAGCATATCAGGGAATTTCTTGCAGGCAATCCTTCTAAAGAATCCAAAGAGCAAATAGGACAGGCCATGTGGGATTTTTACCATCATCAAATCCATGTACTGAAAGAAGTACATGCTGACCCACATCCGGGCAACTTTCTCATGCGTGAGGACGGCACTTTGGGGATCATTGATTTTGGATGTGTGAAGGAAATACCCGATGATTTCTACGATGCCTATTTCCGTTTGATGAGTAAGGATTTGATTGTGAATGACGAAGAGCTTATTCCGGTTCTCCATCGACTCAACTTCCTTTATGAGGACGATTCTGAAAGAGAAAAAGCATTGTATATATCGCTTTTCAAAGAAATGTCAGTACTTCTCGGTGAACCGTTTCATCATGATTCTTTCGACTTTGGGGATGACAGTTTCTTCAAGAAAATATATGATCTGAGTGAGCGCCTCAGCAAAATGAAAGAGCTTAAGAACTCAAAACATCCACGTGGTTCAAGACATGGACTTTATGTAAATCGGACATATTTTGGGCTTTATCAGTTGCTCAATATGCTCGGAGTGGAAGTGAAGACCACCAAACCGGAGTGGTTGGGCTAGGTGAATAATCCGTGTTGTTTGATAATAGAATAATGAGTTATTTTGAAGCCAACTAACCTATTATCAAATAATATGAAAAGAACTCTTTACGCAACCCTTGTCGGAATGGCGCTACTATCATCGGGGTGTTCAAAATGCTATGAATGTAACAAGTCGACATCTTCCAGTTCAAGTACTGTTGGTGTGTGCTTTGATAATTTTAATGATGCCCGACATTTCAAGAAGGATATGGAAAACAAAGGATACAGTTGTCACCATGTTCCTGAAAAATAAACTTCATCTTAAGCATCTCTAATTTGTTTGGAGATGCTTTCATTCTTATATGTTCTTAGTATTTTCATTTCAAAAATCTCAGTATGCTGACAGGTATTCACCCAAAACTTCCGATGCGGGACAAAGCAATAACTCGTGCTTTTTACCTGAATGATCTGGGTTTTGAAGAGATTGGAAGTGCGGATTACGATGGCTATCTGATGGTGGAAAAAGATCAGGTTCAGATTCATTTTTTTGAATTCAAGGGGCTCAATCCAAAAGAGAATTATGGTCAGATCTATATCAGAACGGATGATATTCATACTTACTATCAATCGCTAATCGAGCGAAAAGTGAGCATTCATCCTAATGGACCATTGGAAACCAAACCCTGGGGACAAAGGGAGTTTTCCATACTTGATCCTGATAACAATCTGCTGACGTTTGGGCAAAACGTTTAATCAGTCTTATGAAAACTAGCTTACAAATTGATGTTTAATCCTTTGCGTATAAATCAGAGAGGAAGTGTTATTGTGAAAGTTCAAATTTTGCTTACCATCATTTTTCTGAATCAATTTGTATCTAATGCTCAGTCTTTGGAAGGCACCTGGATGGTTAGAAAGATTGAAATTTTACAACGTGATACCAACTACAACTCTTGCGCTCATGGACGGGGGGTAATTGTTTTTTACTCTGATTCATCATATGTTTTCTATCGGGCAGGGAGACAAGAATTGAAAGGCAGGTTAAATCAGAAGACTGATGGTAAAGGATTAATGTCAATTGATATTTCCATGGATATTTTGATATTAAAGTACAGTTCCGCTGATAGAAGTAATGAAATATTGGAATTAACAAGAGCTGAGAAATTCATATTGGAACATAAAGATGGTTTGTTCGGTACCTGGAAACTTGATTCAGTAAGCTCAAATTTTAATGATTGGAAGATAATTGATATTAATCCCATGAGGGTAAAAATCAGATCAAATCAATTAGAATTACTTACTGATACTAAACTTATTGAAAGTAAATCTGGCCTCTTCATTCCCTTAGCTTTTGAATATGACGGGTTTATGATTCATATTTCTGAACTTACTCAGAGTTATTGGATTGGTTTCTTATATAAGACAGTATATCCAGATGGAGTAATTTATGCAAGTGAAGAATGTGCAATACAGCCGATCTTACATAAGGTGAAATTCAATAGACTTCAAAAATGAAGAGAATTAAAGTAATTTCATTATTCTTCATCTGCTCGGTAACTAAACCCTCATTGAATTTTTAGCCTGTTTCGTTATATTGGTGAGATGAAAACATCATTCCCCAAACTGTTGCCAGTGATTTTACTGGCGGCTTGCAGTACTCCAAGTGTCCAGGAAATGGGCGAGAACTGGAAGTCAATAGAGCGAGACCTTCAGGCGCAGCTCATCATGGCTAAAGATTCATCAACTGTCGAAATCCCTGAAGGACATTATATGTTTACCAAGCCACTGCTGTTGGACGGTAAAAAACATCTCACCATCAAAGGACAGGGAATCGACCAAACGATTTTGTCATTTGAGCTGCAGGAAGAAGGGGCTGAGGGAATGAAAGTGGCCAACGCTGTAAACATCACCTTACAGGATTTTACCATCGAAAATGCCAAGGGAGACAATATCAAGGTGACGGATTCACGTGATGTCACTTTTAGAAATATCAAGTCTCAATGGACTGGTGAGCCCAAGGAAAAAAATGGAGCTTATGCATTTTATCCGGTACTTTGTAAAAATGTGGTGGTGGAAAACTGCATCGCCATTGGTTCTTCTGATGCTGGTATCTACGTAGGGCAGTCCGACAGTGTGATTATCAGAAACAATGAAGTTTACTATAACGTGGCGGGAATCGAAAGTGAAAATTCACGTTGGGTGGAGGTGTATGGCAACTATGCACATGACAATACCGGGGGGATTTTAGTATTTGACATGCCAGGTCTAACCCAATATGGCTATACCACTCGGGTGTTCAATAACCGCTCGATCAGCAACAACTTTGACAACTTCGCTCCGGCTGGGAATGTAGTAGCTACTGTGCCTCCGGGAACGGGGATTATGTTGCTGGCTACTCGCAATGTGGAGATTTTTGATAACCTGATCCAGAATAACAGAACGGTTGGAACGGCCATTGTCAGTTATAAGCTTGTAGAAGCGCTTGGCACAGGAGAAGAAACACAACTTGATGAGAATATTCAGAAGTCAAGGGTAGATGAGAACTATGATCCTTATCCTGATGAAGTCTATATTCATGATAATTCTTATTCCAATAGTTATTGGTTTCCTACTACTAAGAATGATTTCGGACTGCTGTTTATGACGAAGTTTCCATTGAGCACTCCGGATATTGCCTGGGATGGAATCACTGAAAATGGAAGGAAGTTTCAACTTTGTGTTCAGCAGCCAGGTATTCAGTTTGGTAATCTGGATGCTGCAAATGATTTTGAAAACCTAAACGATGACTTAGAGCCTTTTACCTGTGCAGGTCAAACAATCAACCCAATTTTCAATGACTAGAAGTCTGTTTTTTCTAATTATTGTTCTCGTCATTTGGTCTTGTGTACAGCCAAAGAAAAAGCCTGTCATTGAAGAGGTTTCGTTGCAAGGAACAACAGAGCTGGACGTTCCCAAAAAACTGTCCAAATGGGGTTTGTTTGAACAGCCAATTCATCAGCTACATCCTGTAGAAGGTATTTTGCCTTATGATCTCAATACGCCTTTGTTTACAGATTATGCACTCAAAGCACGGTTCTTAAAACTTCCTGAAGGAAAAGCAGCTACTTATGATTCAGCAGAGGTGATGAACTTTCCTCTTGGAACGATTTTGATCAAAAACTTCTTTTATCAAAACGATCTGACTGATTCTGACAGTGAATATCGCATCATTGAAACAAGACTGTTGATCAATGAAGAACAGGGTTGGAATGCTTTGACTTATGTCTGGAATGAAGAGCAAACTGAAGCGGTGTTAGAGATTTCAGGCGCCGCAGTGGCAGTTTCCTGGAAAGATGAAAAAGGTGTCATCAAACAGGTGAACTACTCTGTGCCGAATCTGGTACAATGCAAAAGCTGTCATGAGAAGTCAGGTAAAATGTCTCCGATTGGTCCGAGTGCCCGTCAGCTCAATAAATCGTTTACTTACAATTCTGGCATCATGAATCAGCTGGACAAGTGGGCCGCACTTGGAATGTTGGAAAATCTCCCCGATTTAAGTCAAATACCAAAGCTTCCTGTTTGGGATGATCCGAATACGGGTTCATTGGATAAACGGGCACGTGCCTGGCTGGAAATCAACTGCGCACATTGTCATAGGAGAGAGGGGCCGGCAAAAAACAGTGGACTGTATTTGATGTATTCCCAAAACGATCCTTACAAGCTTGGAATCAACAAGCCTCCGATTGCGGCAGGTAGAGGTTCCGGAGGTATGAAATATGCCATTGTTCCGGGAAATCCTGATAAGTCCATTCTGGTGCACAGAATTCAGTCTCTGGACCCAGGAGTGATGATGCCGGAGCTAGGCAGGAAGATGCGCCATGAAGAGGGAATCGCCCTTATACGCGACTGGATATCCCAAATGCATTGAACACGACATATTTGGTAATTCTATTATTTTAGCAAATCTTTTTTGGGGTTTATGCTGTTGTAAGCATTCAAACAGAATAATAGAATTGATATGAGGGAATGGATAATTGCTCCCTGGCCATGGTATGTGGCTGGGCCTATGATCACCTTGGTGATGGTGTTGATGTTATTTTTCGGAAGAACTTTCGGAATTTCTTCCACATTGAGGACGGTCTGTTCCATAGGAGGAGCAGGTAAATTGAGTGATTTTTTCAAGTTCGATTGGAAAGAAGCTTCATGGAACTTGTTTTTTGCTGTTGGTGCGGTAATTGGCGGATACATCGCTTCACATTTTATGATGCCTGATCAGGCCATCGATTTGAATCCGGCAACAATTGAGTCGTTGAAGGCTGTAGGAGTTGCTAATCCTGGAGCAGAATATTTGCCGGGAAGTATCTTTAGTTTCGAGAATTTATTGACCGGGCAGGGATTGCTGTTCATGGTTGTGGGAGGTTTTATGGTGGGTTTTGGTACCCGCTATGCTGGCGGATGTACTTCCGGTCATGCGATTAGTGGTCTTAGCAACCTTCAGCTTACATCCTTAGTAGCCACTATTGGATTTTTCCTGGGAGGCTTGATTGTTACACATTTTGTTTTGCCCTACGTCCTATGAATAAGTTAAAATATTTGCTCGTCGGTATTCTTTTTGGAATCATTTTAACCAAATCACAGGTGATTTCGTGGTATAGAATTTATGAAATGTTTCGGTTTGAATCTTTTCACATGTATGGTGTGATTGGCTCAGCGGTAATTTTGGGAATTATCTCGGTGCAGATTATCAAACGATTCAAGCTGAAGGATTTCGAAGGACATCCAATCGTGTTTATTGACAAACAAAAAAGATTTGCTCCAGCCTTAATAGGAGGAAGTATTTTCGGTTTTGGCTGGGCTTTCACCGGCGCTTGTCCTGGTCCAATCTATATTTTGATTGGTAATGGATTCCTGGCATTCATTGTGGTGTTTTTGGCAGCCGTTTTGGGAACGCTGGTTTATGGACTGATTATGCATAAATTGCCTCAGAAGTAGCGATTGAGTGTGTCAGTGACGTCTTTTTGGTTATCTTTCTAAGCTCAAACCCAAAAATGATATGAACTACGCACAAGGCATGCTGAAAGAAGGCTCACTGGCCGGAAAGACAATTCTTATTACAGGTGGAGGTACCGGATTGGGCAAATCCATGGGAACCTATTTTTCTGAATTGGGAGCCAATCTTGTCATAACTAGCCGCAAGATGGAAGTGCTGCAGGAAACTGCCAATGAAATCAGCAGCAAGACTGGCAACAAGGTGCTGCCACTTACCTGTGATGTGCGTGATTATGAACAGGTAGAAAAAGTCATTGCCGATGCTAAAGCAGAATTTGGGCAAGTAGATGTGTTGCTAAACAATGCTGCTGGAAACTTCATCAGTCCTACCGAACGACTTTCGCACAGGGCTTTCGATACAGTGGTAGATATTGTGTTGAAAGGTTCTTACAACTTCACTTTGGCTATGGGCAAAGACTGGATAGAAAAGAAGCAAGCTGGAAACATCCTTAGCATTGTTACTACCTATGCCTGGACAGGTTCTGCTTATGTGGTGCCATCTGCAAGCGCCAAAGCTGGTGTGCTGGCGATGACCAAGTCTTTAGCCGTTGAATGGGCTAAATATGGAATTCGTGCCAATGCGATTGCTCCCGGGCCATTCCCAACTAAAGGAGCCTGGGATAGATTACTACCAGGAAATCTCAAAGAGAAATTCGATCCGGCTAATAAAGTTCCGGTAGGCAGAGTCGGAGACCACCAGGAGCTTGCCAATCTGGCAGCTTATCTGGTTTCTGATTTTTCAGCTTATGTGAATGGTGAAGTAATCACCATCGATGGTGGTGAGTGGCTCAAAGGAGCTGGAGAATTCAATCAATTGGATCAAATTCCTGAAGAACTTTGGGATGCCATGGAAATGAACCGTAAAGGAGGTTCCAAATTGCAAATGATGTGGGCTTACCTTAATGGCATGCGCAAGATGAGGTTTAGAAAGTAGTTACCTCAAAATATCCAATTTCGAAATCAGGTTGTCTCTGAAGCCGCTACTTATCGGTAGGGGCTTATCATTTTTTAAGTAAAGCGTGTTCTCCGTCAGCTGCACTTTTTTAATAGCTTGTATATTGATGATGTAGTTGCGATGGATGCGAATGAAATTATTCATGATCAGTTTTTCTTCCATCTTTTTAAGTGCTTGTTGCACCAGGTATCTGGAGTCATTAGTTACCAGACTGCTGTATTTACCCTCTACCTCTATGTACTCTATTTCCTGCAAAGGCACTTTCATTAGCGTGCTACCATTTTTAATGAAAAGATCTTTGTCCAGCATAACACTTCCGTGTGAATGAGTGGATAGTGTTCCTACATCCCCGGTGAACTTTTCGATAGCTAGTTCTATGGCATATTGGAGTTCCAGCTGATTGTAAGGTTTCAAGAGGTAGCTAAAAGGCATTGTGAGTTTTGCCTTTCTGAATGTCTCCATATCTGCATGGCTGGTAAGGAAAATGAAAGGTCTTGCCGTGTTTGGGTTTTCCTGTATACGTTGAGCGAATGTGATACCATCAGGTATTCCATTCAGATAGATATCGAGGATGGCCATATCTGGTTGTTGGGAATAGAAGTAGCCAAGGGCATCTTTTAGGTTTCGGGCAACTTCAGTAACTTCATAATCATTACTTTCTAAAAAACCTTTGAGCTCATTGGCATCATCTTCCTGATCTTCTACAACTAAGATTCTTGGTTTTGTCATAAGATTAAGCTGTTGGTTGAGAGGGTAGGATGAGAGTTGCCTGGGTTCCTTTTCCGATCTGGCTAAAGAGCGACAAATTTCCGTGATTTCTTTTAGCCATTGACTGGGCTAGCGTTAGTCCAAGGCCAGTTCCTTTTTTGCCATAAGTGTCTGATTGTATCTCATATTTATTCGCATTAGCCATTTGCAAACCACAGCCCGTGTCAGATATTGTTATGATGACTTCTTTTTCTGTTTGCTCAGAATGGATACTGATTTTTCCTTCAGAAGGAGTGAATTTTATGGCATTGTCTATCACGTTTCTAAGTATGATTTTTACACTGCTTATATCAGCATAAATGACATGTTCGCGATTTACATTTTCGGTAAGATCAATATGTTTATCCTGAATTGGTCCCAGGTAATCAAATACAACTTGTTCTATAAGCCTGGAGGCTGGTATTGTCTCCGGCTGGATCATTACCTGATCAGATTGATCGAGTGCCCATTGCAGCAGGTTATTGAGAAGACTATAAGTGTTCCCAGCAATTTTTTCATTTTCGGATAGGATGGATTTGACTTTTACCTCATCCTGATCCTCAATAGCTGAGGAGAGTTTTTTATTAGCTTTTTGCAGGGCAAAAACCGGTGACTTAAGATCATGGGCGACTATAGAAAAGAGCTGATTCTTGTGCTGATTCATTTCTGCTAGCTCATTTTTCTGGCTGGATATTAATTCATTTGATAGCTTAATCTTTCTGTAGCCCAGTACACTACCAATTGCCGTAATCAACAGTAAAACAGATATTCCAACCAGGTAATTTCGCTGTTGCTTTTCTGCGGCTAGCTCTGTTTGCTGAACTTTTCTTTGCTCCTCCAGCAGAGAAATTTCTTTTTCTTTCAAGCTCACCTCAAACTGCTTTTCCTGCTCAGCCAGTTCCCAGACTTTATCCCGGTCCCAGAGTTCTTTCACCACCTTCTCATATTCCTTACGGTATTCCAGAGCTTTCTTGAAATCATTTCTGTTTTCCTCCACTACAGCCATATTCAGATAGGCATTTCTGAGTACTTTTTGATCATTACCAAGTTTAGCGTATTCCAGACCTTTGATGAATAAAGGGATGGCTTTATCATCCAGGTATTGTTCGTAATAGAGGTTGGCAAAATCCATGTATGATATTGCCAGACCCAATGTGTCATGAAGTAGTTTTTTAATATTTATGCTTTTCGAAAGGTATATTTCAGCACTATCAAATTTATGCAAATGCAAATAGCAAATTCCTAAGTTGTGGATATAGCTTTTGAGTTGGTTCTTACGTATTTTATCGGCATATTTTTCCAACCATTTAACTAAAATTGAGGCGGATTTTTGGTAATCATGTTTCTCAATATACAAGTTGGCAATGATGGCTTCAGTATTTATTTTATAGAATGGATAATCCTCAAAATAGCTAAGGATATCCTCATATTGAGTTATGGATTTTTCCGTTAAACCTTTCTCATAAAATAACCTTGCCTTGATCAGAGCCAACAAGGGATACTCTTTTGGACTACATTCATTCATGATCTCATTTAAGTCAACCAGCACACTATCATAACCTTTCTCTAAATATTTATTCTTTAGCTTTTCAATAGAGATGGTTTTTTCAGAAATACCTTCCAAATCCTCAAATACAATTTCATAAATGTCATTCTTAAGTTCCAGGGTATCATGAGGTACTGAGAAGAACATTGCAAGTATCAGGGCATATGTCATGATTACTTACTAATTCCTGGAGGCGCTGGATCTTCAACAGTAGTCACAGTACCTCGGGAAGTTTCCGGGCCCGGACGGTGACCATAGTCGATTACAATCTCCAGATATTCATAAGGTTTTGAATCGTTACTGTCGATCTTATATTCCAGTTCAAGACACCATAGAGCAAATGGGCCTTCTCCTTTTTGGGCATTTGCAGTTACTATGAAACATCTTGCTTCAACATCACCTGCTTCTGTTGGTCTTTGCTTCACCACTGGAGCCTCAATTTCAAAATTCTTTGCCGTCCAGTTGGTATAAAGGTTTGCTAAAAGTTTGTAGGTATTATCTCCGGTCTTTGTGACCGTCATGAGCGGTAAGTCTGTGGGACGTGATGCGAGATTGTTCACCAGTTTGGTGAAAGAGTGATTGATAATATTAGCCATGATTCTTAATGATTCTTAATGCTCTAAAAGTAATGGCTTATACCATTTTTTATGATGCTTATGCCAAAATTTTCAAAGCGTTTTCGACCAACTTCTACTTTAGGGCTGTAAAATCAATTGTGCACAATTGAGATTTTGCAGGCGGATACCGAAAAGCCTGGAGTTATGCGAATAGAGTAGGTGTAAACCATATGACTTGTATATATGAATATTGAGCAAAAAGTTTTTATGTTAAACTGGCTCTCCAACTGCAATGGAGGAAAAGCTTTCCCTCAGGGGGGGAAGAGTCCAAATGATCTGGCTAAAGATAATATTCTAGGAGCTCTTGGTGACTCTGAGATAAATGGTGCCATAGGAGAGTTTGAGTTGGTGTGGGGTCCTTATACCCAAAATAGTGAAAAGCAGATATTGGTCGAAAGATATTGGGTGACGGACAATCTCCTTTTCCTGGTTCGTCAGAAGGATATTGAAAATGGAGCATTGACTTATGTTGTTGCTACTGCGGGGACCAATGTGGTTTCTTCCTTCGGATGGTTTTATGAGGATATGGGTGTGAGTAATACCCGCTACTGGCCTACAGAATATGAGGGTTCACAAATAGCTGAAGGTTCGATGGAAGGGCTTGATATTTTAATAAATCTTCCTTCTTCCGAAGAAGGAATGACGAAAGCACTGGCAGAAGATATCCAACAGCAGAAAAATGATGAGTTTACCTCAATCCATATTTATGTAGCAGGGCATAGTCTTGGAGGTGCTCTAAGTCCTCTATTTGCTATTCATCTTGAAGAAACAAAAAGTGATTGGGCAGGTTCTTATGCTGGAAATACTATAGTCTTTGCTAGGCCAACGGCTGGCCCTGGTCCGGGAAATAGTAATTATACTTCTGGTGTGAATAGTTCTTCAATCGACTATTTGCCTATGTGGAATAAATACGACATGGTGCCTCATGGATGGAAGAATTCTATGCTTGAATCTGTTTCTGGCCTTTTTAAAGTTTTTAATATAGATGGAGGAATAATTGTAGATGGCATGATCAAATGGGCAAAGGCACTTTCCCCCAACAGCTCACTCTATGATCAAATCCAATGTCAGAATCCTTTTTCAGGATCGCATTTCAACTTCTCACAAGAAATAAAAATAAAACTATGGGGAGTTTCTTTTGAAGGCACATTTGAGAGTGTCCTTGAGCAGGTGTCTGAATTTATTATGAAAGGAGGTGTTCTGACAGATAGTATACGGAAGAACCTTGAGACCATTGCTCATTCTATTAACTCTAGCCATGCTCTCAATAAGGATGATGTTTGCAGTTTTCTGAAATTTATGGTGGAGGCTGGATATCAGCATACCTCTCCATACCTTGATTACTTCTTCGACAATGACTCAAACTTTATAGATGCATTGAAGAAATATGTTCATTTCGATAATAACTATGCAGTGAGAGTTCTGGATACAGACAACTTCACCGAAGTTATCAAAGACGTGGCTTCCGGTTTGTCACAGGGCAAATAGAATTTATCAAGATCAGCTTGGAACAACATTCTAGCCCTTATCTCATATGGAAGTTTGATCCATGTCTTTTGGAGTCTGGCTCTATCAAGAGTTAAGAAGTAGCCAGTACCTAAGGCATGATCATCTCCCTATTTTTTCTATTAATCATATTTAACTCTTTATAACATGAAATTTTTTCTTCTATCAATTTTATCATTGATTACCATTACCATAGATGCTCAAGATATGAGTAAATGGATGCAGGAGAATTGGGATATACTTAGCAGTAAATCCTTACAACAAATCGTGATTCCTGGTTCACATGATGCAGGAATGTCTTATGTGAATAATTGTACAAGTTTTGCTAATACTTGTAATACAAGAACCCAGACTTTACCAATAGGAGAACAGTTGCAGAATGGATTTCGCTATTTTGACCTTAGGCCAAACTTCTACAATCCAACTGTGGGGGATAATGAATGGTACCTTGGACATTATTCTGAGATCGAAAATGTGCTGGGAGAAGGCTGCAATGGTGAACCATTGGCAGCTGTGCTTGGTGAAGTGGCTGGATTTTTGAAAAATAATCCGGAAATTGTCATTTTAGATTTTTCCCATTACTACTATACTTATTCGTCAGTTGATATCTACCATAATTTCACTGTGGATGAACTTAATGCCGATATAACTCTTGATCATTGTCCTTTTTCACCCTGTAAATTCAATTACGCCACAGGTAATAGTTCGTATCCAGGTTTAATACAGCTAATCAATCAGGCATTGAGTCCATACCTTTATTCAAACATAAACTTAAAGCAGGAAATTGCGGAAACACCGCTAACAAAACTTCTACCTGATGGAGCACAAAATGGGATAGCTATTGTGATACTTGAAAGCCCTCAGGGTTATGCGCTTCCTACAGGAATGTACAGAGATGATCAAATCAATATTTATAACAATTATGCAAATTCGGATGATCTAAAAACAATGATTTCTGATCAAAAGGGAAAATTCCTTGCGCGAGCACCGTTGGATTCCTTAAAGTCTCCGTATGATCCTCATGATATGTTTTTATTATCATGGACGTTGACTCAGCAGCCTGGTGAGGCAGTGGCCTGTGTCGGTGACCCATTGGATCCGTTAACCATCCTATATTTAGCTGATATCGCCAACGGCGTTCTTTCGGATACTTTGAACACCTGGCATTCCAGTGGCTTAATTAATCCTACAACTATACCCAACATTATTTACACTGATAATAACAATGCATCCATAGCTGAAGTCAGCATTTTGCTTAATAAACAATTGTATGAAAAATAAATACTGTGAATGAGTTACTTCAGTATTGAAGGATTGTAATTTGCCAGGAACAATTCACAATGATAGTTATACCAATGGCAAATAGACCGTTTTTGTGGACAACACTCAAGTAGATACTGTTAGCTGGAGAGAAACCACTCCTTATAAAAATATCGTTTTGAGTGATGTTAACGATTGAGTGATGAGCTAAAGAGCACCTCTAAAACTTGATTTGGGTATGCATTGAGTTTTAGAGGTGCTTTTTAGCATTAATTACCGATTATCCAATGGGTGCAAGGTGTTTGGAACACCTTTTTTGGAACTTAAAATTGAAATTCGAATAAGATAGAATGGTTTTATTAATTTGGTAGTCGGTTATTTGTGAGTAACATATTCCTACTACCAATGAAAGCCTTTAATAACTACCTTCTATTGATACTCCTTCTTATATTATCAATTAGCCTTAATATCTATCAATGGATCCATTCCAGTGGTTCGGATAATAAACAATCAGACGCTAAACCCACTGAAGTTACCCTCCATGAAGCAGAGCGAACTTTGGGCTGTGACTTGGTCACATTGGGATGGAGACGTTGATTAGCCGGAGATAAAGAGATCTAAAGTAGAGTTTGTCTTTGTGAAGGCCACGCAAGGAGCTACCTATGTAGATCCTCAGTTTGAGGAGAATTGGGTAACATCTAAAGACTATGGGTTTATTAGAGGAGCATACCACTTTTATCAACCTGGTGAGGACCCAAAGGCTAAGGCTGAACATTTTTTATCGGTAGTTAAGCTTGAGAAAGGTGATATCATTCCTGTTTTGGATATTGAAATAGCACATGGAATAGATCAGGATCAATTGACCGAGGATATCTCCACATGGATAGATACGGTAAAAAAGGCTATTGGCCGATACCCAATTATTTACACCGATAGGGCTTTTTGGGGATAAAGCAGTGGATGAGAATTTTAGTCATTGCCCGCTGTGGCTGGCTGAGTGGGAACTCTCTCACGCTCCCCAACTCCCTACTGGCTGGAAGGAATGGGCCTTTTGGCAATTTTCTGATGATGGAAGCCTAACTGGCGTGACTGTTAAAGACAAAGTGGACCTAAGTCATTTCAACGGAACCAGATACTCTTTAAGAAACTATATTTTGAACTGATGCGAATGCCTTTGCTAAAAATATGGTTGCTTGGAGCGGTTCTTTTATTCATGTGGTTCAATCCATTTAGCCGAAAAGCATTTACTGTTCTGGAATCAGATGCTATTAATTGCTCAGAAAGTCTTGCTACTTTAGAAGGTCTTTATCTGTTTTCGGAGGCTGGTGCTTCAGTTAAGTTACCTATTGTTTCCGGTTCTTTTCAGGGAGCCTCCAATACATTACAAAAAGCAATACAGTATTTATATATTGCAGATGTTGTAGTTGTCTTTGATTTGTTCATTTTGAAGGTAACACATGCTAAAGTGATAGCATTTCTGATGTCAGTGCTTTGGGTGCTTTCGTTTTGGGAAAAGCGGAGAAAACTATTTACAAGAGCTTTAATCATATGTTTTTGTCTCAATCCAGAACTTAGCATCTATACAGTTTTTGTAGATTATATTGATCAGGAGGTTCAGCTAAGTAATCAAGATAAATTGAATCAAGAGCTCAGTTGGATTCATCACGACTATGAAATGAAGGAAAAAAAGCGTGAGGAGGAATTTCAGGCCAGAAAAGAGGCTCAATTGAAGGAAGATGAACAGAAAGGAAAGCGACACTTATCGGTGGTGCAAAAAGTAGAAGATGGGATTGATCATGTAGTCACGAAAGGAGGTATTCATTTGGTGGAAGATTTTCGGCTTACAAAGAAGACAATGGAGTTTGCTGCTAAGAAATCCTTGGAGCTTGTGTTAAATGCTTTTAGTTCTATTCTATTCATGTATTTACTCCTGCCTGTGGGGTACTTGTGGATTACATACAGGTTGATAAGACATCACTTTACCTAAGGTTGATTTTGAAAGTGAGAAATCTACGATATTTAGCTAACGCACTTATAATGAATACAGCAAAATGGAGCGAACTTCTGGAAAGTACAAATGGGCTGGTCCAGCCCGGTATGGTAAAGGAACTTTTAAGCAAGTCGGAGTGTGAAAAGTTTCTATCTCTAATCGCCGAATCAACACGATCATTTATCAAAGAAGGAAAACCAAATTACGGTTTGAAAGTCTTTCTCAATGGCCTCCAGGATAATGTCCAAAACAACAGGCTTTTGGAAGATCCGCTTAAAGAGAATGAATCCCTGGAAGATTGGGGAAAGCGTTTTTTCAAGGAAGAACCTTTCGGTTTTATCATGAACTTTCTGGAGGATTATAGTGATGATATTGTTGCTGAAATGGCAACTTGTGCCTCTCCACTTCTGGAAACTCATGGTATGCCTTTGGCTGGTTTGTCGTTGTTGTTCTTTATGGGTGACTATGGATACACGCCTTTTGGGGTTCACAGAGGTAGTCCCGGTGAGGATGGGATACTTTTTCATCTTGGGCCAGCTACTAAGACCTTTTACATTTGGGACACGGATGAATACAACCATCTGACCGGTAATGCTCCTTATTTTAAAGACGTAGGGAAAATTTTGCATGCTGCGACTCCTTATGTTTTGGAATCAGGAGATGTGATTTCGTTTCCTGATCATGTTTACCATGTTGCTTATACTCCTACTTTTTCAGTAAGTATGGTACTTGATTATAAGAGAGCTGAGAGGAAGACTGTGAAGCAGCTTTTAGTCAGAGAGCTTGAGGAGGTGTTTAAGACTGATAATCAACTTTTCACCAAAGTGCCTGAAGAGGGTGAAATGGAGGTGCTCAATACCTTGGGATTTGTTGAAAATAGCGTTGATGCTGTGAAGCGATTGAAGGCACGTTTGAAAAGTAATGGTGGATTTTACAAGGCTTCTAAGATGCAGCGTTTTCCAATTAACCTTTCCGGGAGATATACATTGAAAACTCCATTTATTATTCAAGAGATAGAAAGACCAGATGGGAAGATATCTCATTTTATCAGAGGTCATGAAATTGTTCTGGAACGAGACAAAAAAATCACAAGACTGGTCGGGCAATTGAATGAACAACGATCAATTGATCTTGCAAAAACTAATATCAATCCAAATCCAACTGATCCGGGTTTCTCATTATTTGATCTGATGATGCGAATTGGGCAAACAGGAGCTTTATTTGAAGTATAGAATGATTTATCAGGTCGTTGTTTAAAATATACTAACTTAGACGTTATTATTCATCAAGCACATAAATTGACATCAAAATGTCAGAAAGTTCATTTTCTAAAATTGCTAGATTCATTAGGGATATTGGTTTAGATCTGGAATTTCGACCAATCGATACTCCTACTTTTCTACCTGGAATACATATTGAGAACGGGGTGGTTCAGGCAGACCCGGAGAAATTACTTTATCCGGGAGATCTATTGCATGAGGCAGGGCACCTTGCATTGCTTCCTTCTGAGGAACGCAAGAAAATAACCGGGAATGTTGAGCCGGGTGACAACAAGCAAAATAGCCTGGAAATGGGAGTGATCTGCTGGACATGGGCTGCTATTTTGCATCTGGATATTGATCCAACTGTTGTATTTCACAAAGCTGGATATCATGGAGCTTCAAACTACTATATCCAAATGTTTTCAACAGGGCAGTTCATTGGGTTGCCGGTCCTCCAGTGGATGGAACTTTGTAAACATCAAAGTGATACCAGTGACCTGGAGCCTTTTCCGCATATGGTTAAGTGGATTAGGGACTAACATTGATTAAATGAGAGGCTTATCATTCGACAAAGAAATTATCAAAGAGCTACTTCAGGAAGTTAGTGATTATAGGGTAATTCGATGTGAACTGAAGCATGAAAAGGTTGTGGGTGAAGGTGCTGCATATTGGGATTCAACAGGGCAAGAGGTACACAAAACGTATAAGAGAATAGGCTTGTGCCTTGAAAAAATAAGAAAGTCTGTGATTGGCTGTGCTCATAGTCCAACGAATAGCTGGTTCAGTAAATTGCTCTCAAAGGCCGTAGCTGTGGATGTCGGATTGGAGCCTTTAAGAGTTGAGTTTGATAAGGTGATAACTCAGATTTACCTGATGGATCATAAGAAAGGATCCCTTGAGAAGCAATTGTTTTGTGCTTCAAGTTCACAAAAGGAAGAAGTAGCTATCCAAATAAACAATCTAGTGTGCCGACACAATGATCTTATAGATCAACTTTCTGAAATTCAGAAACTTGTCATATCCAGGCTGTCTGAAAAATTGGAAAATTATACTAAATAAGAAAGGATATTCATCTTACCGGATACCAATTAATATATTGAACAATCCGAGGTTTAGTATTGGTGTTCGGCCTGCTGCCATGGGGTAAGCCATGATGCCAAATAATAAAATCACCCGCCTCAGCAGCGATTGGTCTGCTATCGAATTCATCAAAAACACCGCCAAGAGGAACCTGCTGTTTTCCGAATTGTTCCATCCAATGATTAATTTGTTTGTGAAACCCAGGGATCAAAGTGAAAGCTCCCTGGTTAGCTGCTGTGTCTGTGAGATATAAAATACCCTGCAAGCCAAAAGGTAATGGTATTTCAGGTTCTATGTCTAAATGCAGGTGCGGGCCGGGAAATTTCCAGGTATCAGTTTCAGGGGGATTGAAGCCAACCCTATCGGTACTTACCCATAGGTTCTGGTTTTTCCATAAACATTCATAAGCCTGTCTGATCTTTGGTGAATGTCTGTTTTGCTCAAGTAACTCATGGCGAAAAAGCTGCACCATGATACCCTGCCTGGAGATTTGACTTTGATACCAGGTGTCTGGGTTTTGAAGGTCCACGTGTAGATGGTTGGTGATAAGGTGGATAGTTTCTTCGCAGGCTTCTTTACTGATTGCTTGTTTTATTATTATGTATCCATTTTCACTAAAAAACCGGAGATCTTCACTACTCAGATAATGGAAATCATTCGGTAGAATAGCTTGTTTTTCATCAAATAATTGGTTGAATCTGCTGATCCACACAATTCTGGAATCCAGGTTAGTTTGTGTTGTGATCCAGTCTTCAAATTGGGTAAAAGAAGGTGTTCTCTGATATAGGTATTGGATGGTAGGTTCAAGCCCCAAGCCAAGACAATCAAGTAGTGCTTTATCCAAAGTTCTTTCGGATGGCCATTTCTCTGATTTACTTTGACGAATGGTAATGTTTTTAGACCAATACCGTTTCAAGTGGTAGATGGGAATCCTACCTCGCTCCAGCGATGTTGCAATTGTTTCCACGATCTATCAGCTTACAGGCAAGTATTCAAATTCAAGTTTTGGAAGTGCCCCTTCCACATAATGAAATCTGGCTGCCCTTCCGGCTTTTCCGATTGGTCGGTCAAGGATCAAAGGTAAAGTCAATCCCGACTGGTGTGCTGTGAGTTTTTCTTCTCCGAAAAGATGAATTTCAGTATAAAGCTTCAGGTATTCCAGCTGGCTTTCTGGAATAGTTAAAATAGTTTCATTTCCAGGGATTGGTAGGTTTCTGGAGTCAAAATCATAAGCTGTACCTACCAATAATTTATCGTCTGAATTTGGATCAAGAAGGTCTTTCTGTTTGCCTGTGAGATATACCTCCAGCTTAATTCGTTCAGGAATAAAAGTGCCATCTTCGGATAAGAACCTGACAAGGTTTCGCGTAATTGGCACCTGACATTCATTTTTCAACCCTACCTGCATTGTCTCAGAGATGATGATATCAAATGATCCACTCAACTTCAGGTCAGGGTCGGTAGCATCACATAGTAGTACACTTTCAAGATAATTTTCAATATTCCAGTCGGTATACAGTTTCTGCACAGCGTTGAAAGAAACCTCTTCTATTTCCAGAAAGGTAAATCTGATTTGTTTGGAGGAAAATATGGAAGTGAAAGGAGTTAGTAAAGTTCCATAGGGACCGCATCCGGCATAAAGAATTCTGACAGATTGTTTGTTCTGGAGATGATGGTTTATCGCCTGATGAATGGCTCTTAAAAAATGGGTAGATCTTGCCATATCCTTTAGACAATGTGCTGCCTGCATAGGAGTTACGATCTTTCCATTCTCAGTTTCTTTCATATATTCATGAGTGAGGTCCCCCGCAAAGATCCCGGTAGCTTCGCTATATTGTTCATAAAGAGCATTAATGCCTCGTGTGATTAAGAAGTAGTCTTGATTGCTGTAGAGAATATCTTCTAGCGCTGGTTTCAGGTCCATAAAATTTGAATATAGTGAGTTGGCTAAAATTAGGTAAATATCTTTGATACCCCATGTGTAAAATTCCTTATTCGTTTGATGAAAAAAAACAGACTATTAAATGGTGTGAGTTGGATGATCAAAGATTTATTGAGTCTTTTTTCTATGATACTGTCCGTAATTGTCTGAGAATTGAAAGAGGGTCAGCCTAGCTGAGGCTATATTGTTGCGTCATTTGCTGGGCAAGTTTTATGGAGGTTTCAGTATTCATTTCCAGCAGTGCCTGGATCATTTGAAGCTTTGTTTCTTTGGAGTAACTATCGATTGGATTTGGTTTGGTTTCCCCTTTTTGAATGATACCCTCTTTTTCAAAAAGTGATTTTATCCAGTCATTAACTGAGCAGTCTATAACGAGGTGTACACGATCAGTTTTACCTCGGTTTATTACACTATGAGTCTGACTAAAATCAGCAAACCATAATTCTCCGGGTTTCATTTTCAGTATTTCGTCACCTAATTTGAATGCTACATCGTCATTGGTTATGATTGGTATGTGTAACCTGATATAGCCATCCCAGAAAATCATATCATGATCTTTGTGTGCTTTAATTTCTGATCCGGGAGTGAGTCGGAGATAGCGTACACTAAATTTTTCAGTTTTTAGAGAATTTAGGACTGATCTAGTGTATGGTAAGCCTTTCAAAATAGCCTCATCCTGATAGTCGTCATTGTGTGAATCTCCTGCGGATAGTTGGTGGTTTTTGTTCTTAGGAGATCTTAGTGGGATTCCACTCCATTCACCTTTGTAGTAACTGGTATTAAAATGTGAAATCCAATTTGCTATACATGAATTGAATTCAAGTAAAAGTTCATTGCTATTAATACTGAAGGGCAACTTATGATATGTTTTCATTTAAAAGAATATTCATGTTTTTCAATATCAGAATCCAAATTCTTTGGATGTTATGACTTAATTAACTGAATAATTACGTTGACTTTTATTCAAGAAAGTGGAAAATATAGAAAGTAATGTTATCTTCCATTAACGTCTTAAAAAAAATAAGATCTCACTTAAACATTAAGAAACTAAAAAAGAAAAACTATGGATGAATATCTTGGAGTAATTAAACTATTTGTAGGAAACTATGTTCCAGTAGACTATTTGATGTGTGCTGGTCAGACATTGCCAATAGCTACTTATACCGCTTTATATTCTGTTATTGGAACGTCCTATGGCGGGGATGGTCGGTCTACATTCCAACTTCCTGATCTTCGTGGGCGTGTGCCAATAGGTGCAGGTCAGGGAGCTGGCGGTCTGAGCGATTATCAGCTTGGGGACGTGGGAGGAAATGAAATTACTCAGTTGGGTTTACAGCAACTTCCACCTCATGATCATACAGCAACCTTTACTCCTACCGGAGGAGGGGGAGGAACTTCAATCTCTGCTGTAGCAATAGTAAAGGCAGGAACCAGTGGTTCTGGTACTCCTACTGATAACCCTTCTGGTGCCTACTGGGGGCAATCTCCTAGCACAGGACCTAAGCAATCTCAAGACTATACTAGTGCTTCTAATGTAACAATGGCTGCCGATGCTGTGGAGGTTGTTGTCACAGGTGGAGGAGGTGGAATTACCGGAGGAAGTGTTGCTATAGGGCAAACAGGTGCTGGTCAGGCATTTTCGAATATGACCCCATATGTTGCGTGTAACTATATCATTTGTGTAAACGGAACCTACCCTCCTAGAAACTAAGAGCAAATTAAAGCGAATAAACTTTCTGCATCAAATGGATAGAGCAGCGACTAATCTTGGTTGCTGCTCTATTTGTTTTATTACACTTAATTCAGAATAGGGCTAGTCAAAAAAAGGCAGCCTGTAAAGACCGCCCTTTTCACTTTATCAACCAATTTTAATCTATTTATAGAGATGCTAACTACTTAGCATTATGCCTTAATTTCCTTGCTGATATCAAATAGTTAATCTGCTGGCTAAGGTTGGGAAACCTCTACGAAAACTTATGCAGAAGCAGAAGCTTTGTATCGGTTGATGTCCAGCCAGGATCCAGCGTTGTAGCATTCTACACCTTCCTGGCTCAAGTAAGCTACTGCCTGACCACTTCTGTTACCGCTAGCGCAGCACATTACCAAAGGACCCTTAAGGCCTTTCAGTTCTTCCAAACGAACAGGAACTTCATTCAAAGGAATGTTTACAGATCCTGGAACATTTCCCATCATATACTCACCTGGAGTTCTTACGTCAACGATTGTAGCACCGTCAGCTAATAGAGATTCAATAGTCATTGCTTTATTAATTTTTTGTTTTTGAAATACATGACAAAATAACGGAGGAGAAAAAAGAAGTTTGGTAACAAAGGTTACTCAGCCCCAAAAAGCGCTCTCGTACTTTTGAATAATGAAAGATTAAGCTATTTAGGAATAAAACTTTTGACTGGCGCTTATTTATCAACCTCTTAGTATTTATGAAAAATATATTATTGAACCCTCAGTTTTTAAGGACATCAGCAATGATGTCTATGACATTAGGTTTGGCCCCTTTCTTACCAGAGCCACACGTCTTAGGTAAGATCAGGTGGGTATTGGGTGGAGCTCATGGCATGGCAGCTATTGATTACTTTGACCTGATACTTCATGGCACACCGTGGCTTCTGCTAATCATATTTGGTACTGCCCAACTCGTACACAAAGTAAAAGGAGCAATCGGGTAGAATTCCAGAAATAAACTTTTAATCCATCTGAAAGGTTTACTACGTAAATCTTTCAGTATGAAACACTTACTTGTTTTCCTTCCGATCGTTCTGGTTGCATGTGAGGCTATTCTTCCCTCTAATGCAATGGACGATGTGTCTGTTTCTAATAGCAAGACGATTTCTTTTCCTTGTGATGATAAATCTGTTCAGACAACCGAATGGGTATACTGTGACCCTGTAGAATTTGATTTATCCGGTTATCCTGTAAAGAATATCGTGATGTACTTTTCACTTCGCGTGGCACCACAAAATACCGATAAAGTGATAGCTGAGTTATATGACTTAAACAATGATTCAACTATTCCACTAAGCCAGGTAGAATCTGTAATTAGCTATGTACAGCATACCAGAACCACTCCCGATCTTTCTGATTTTCTTGCAAGAGGCCATCAAAAGTTAGCGATTAGATTTCGTGTCAATAGAGATGGAGCCGTAGGTTTTATCAGCACCGGATCAAGGTTGGTGGTTAAGTACAAGGATTAATTTAAAGAAAAAAGGCCCCAAATTGGAGCCTTTGATTCTATGCTTTGAAATAATCCTTAAACACCTGCTACTACCCAGGCTCTTAGCATTTTGTATTGTTCTTCGGTAGGTTCTGGCATCAGCTCCAGAAAATGTTTTTCTTTCTTCTCAATCTCCATTGCTTTGGCTTTCAGCTTCTTTTCTTTCTGCTTGCCTTTGATTTCTCTTCTAACCAGTGCTTTCACTTTGTCGCCAGGTTTAGTGCTGGTTTTGAATCCTTCCATCACCTGTCTGGCAGTTGCCAAAGTAAGTTCCTGTCCATTAAACTCAAGAAGCACGTCACCAACTTCAAAACCCATTTTGTCTGCAAATTCATTGGCTTTATCCAGGTTGTCAATATAGATTTCTCGATCATCATTGATGTTGAGTCCCAGGCCTCCAACTGTGACTTCTTTTACTTCCATGTTGGGGATGTATTTAATGCCAGCCCAGCTTAGCACTTCTTCGATTGGAAGAGGAGCATCACCGGCTACATAAGTATCCAGAAATTCACGAACTTCCGGATAAGTCAGTTCTTCAATCACATCAAACAACTGGTCATCCTGGAAGGATACATTTTTACCATATCTTTTAGCCAATTCTCGCATCAGCCATTGCAAGTCCTTTTCACCGTCAGAATATTTATTGAGATATAAATCCAGGCACATTCCGATCAAAGCTCCCTTATAATATACATTGCCGTACATTTTTTCATATTCCGGTTCCAGAATGTGCTTACTCATTTCAGTGAATGACACATCATTTGGGAAATGTTCAGCTGTACGGAGTTTGTCCTGAATTTCTTCCATGAATTTTTCGATTCCATAGAGGTTATATTGAACCTGTACCAGCATGGAGTTATACTCTGTGACGCCTTCATACAACCACAGGTGTTGGCTCATTTTAGGCTCTATATAGTTGAATTTTCCAATCTCTTCTGAATGAATATTCAAAGGGGTAACAATATGGAAGAACTCATGTGCGGCAACATCTCTTACCGTCTGACCGATCATATCAGCACCAGCTTCAGGTAGTGAATATAAAGAGGAGTAAGAATGCTCCAAAGCTCCCATTGATCCCGTGAGCGTCATCTCGTCATTGAGGTAGATCAGGTAAGCATATCGGTCTACAGGAAGTTCACCACCCAAAAACTTACTTTGGGCAATCATCAGGTCATAGACTCTGTCCATTACATCCGCTGAAGAAAGGACATTGTTAGGAGAAAATACAGAAATCAGGATCTTCGCATTAGCAATTTGCTTTGAAATGGTGTCAGGAACACAGTACATGATTGGACCATCAGCCAGAAAGTTGAAGTCTTGAGCCGTGTAAAGATCTTCTGTGGTACTGATTGCTTCTTTTTTCAAAGCTGTTGCACCGAAAGTGTTTTCTTGATGCTTTATCGTCAGCTCATATGGTAGAAATTGTTGCCCTGAAACATAACCGATGAATCCAAAGGTGTTCATCACAAAGGCATTCTCTTCCGCGTTAATGTTTGTTCCTCCTGGCTCAAAAACAATATTACTGTCGTATCCATCGAATTTGTCCCAGGTGTCATTCACATTATAAGTGATCTTGTGAAGTTTACCACCATTGGCGATTTTCCATCTGTTAGTGCTGAGTTGCTCTACATCCAAAGCGTTTCCTTCAGCATCCACCGCCTTTAGGTCTGCCACGAACCTTCCGAAATCTGAAATACTGTAAGTGCCAGGAACGATCTTAGCCATGTGATATTCTACAAAAGCAGAGTCAGAGACCGGTGGGTAAATGGTCACAGGGACCTGATCGTCACTAGTTGCTGTCAGGTCTATTTCTACTTTATACTTATTGCCTTGTGCAAAGGAATTCAAAGATAGGAGCAAGAAGGCTCCAATAATTATCTTCTTCATAAATGAGATTTTTGTACGTGAGTTTTGGGTTGGCAAAGAAAACGTAAATAATAGAATGCCAACTGATCTTTTTATTTTAATGGTATGCGACTAAGACAAATGGTATTTGTGCCTTTTGTTCGTGGGATTTTATTGTGGTTAATCCGGTTCATTGACCATGAATTCATTATCGAACCCTTCGGAAACTTCATATATTTGCCTCCCAAAATTGAATGATCCAATATGTCAAAGCGAGATTTTAAAAGATACACCATTACTTCTGCACTGCCTTATGCCAATGGCCCTGTACACATTGGTCACCTGGCAGGAGTGTATGTGCCTGCAGATATTTATGTGAGGTATTTGAGACTAAAAGGTCGTGATGTGGCTTTCATTTGCGGTTCGGATGAGCACGGAGTAGCCATCACCCTGAGAGCACGAAAAGAGGGTGTAACTCCACAGCAAGTGGTGGACAAATACCACGAGCAAATCAAAAAGTCCTTTGAAGATTTCGGTATTAGCTTTGACATCTACAGCCGCACCAGCTCCAAGACCCATCATCAAACCGCCTCTGATATGTTCAGAAAGCTGTATGACGACCATAAGTTTTTGGAGCAGTCTTCAGAGCAGTTTTACGATCCTAAGGAGAAGCAATTTTTGGCAGATCGATATATCAAAGGAACGTGCCCGACATGCGGTTTCCCCGAAGCTTATGGAGATCAGTGTGAAAGCTGTGGATCAACGTTGAGCCCTTCTGAATTGATCAATCCTAAGTCAATGCTCAGTGGAGAATCTCCGGTGATGAAAGAAACCAGGCATTGGTATTTTCCTTTGGATCAATATGAGGGTTGGTTGCGAGAGTGGATTGTGGAGGAACACAAAGAGTGGAAGCCTAATGTAGCAGGACAGTGCAAAAGCTGGCTCGACAATGGCTTGAGACCAAGACCAATGACTCGTGACTTGGACTGGGGAATTCCAGTGCCGGTAGAAGGTGCTGATGGCAAAGTGCTCTATGTTTGGTTTGATGCACCTATTGGCTATATCTCAGCGACTAAAGATTGGGCCGATGGAGCTGGTAAAAACTGGGAGGACTACTGGAAGTCAGAAGACACACGATTGATCCATTTCATTGGTAAAGACAATATTGTATTCCATTGCGTGATATTCCCAGCCTTGCTGAAAGCTCATGGGGATTACATTTTACCAGATAATGTTCCTGCTAATGAATTCCTGAACCTTGAGTCGAATAAGATTTCTACTTCAAGAAACTGGGCGGTTTGGCTTCATGAATATTTGGAAGAGTTTCCTGATAAGCAAGATGTATTGCGCTATGTGCTGACAGCCAATGCACCTGAAACCAAGGATAATGACTTTACCTGGAAGGATTTTCAGACCAGAAATAATAGCGAACTGGTAGCGATTTTCGGCAACTTCATCAATCGGGCTGTGGTGCTTACTCACAAATATTATGACGGAAAGATTCCTACCAGAAATGAGTTAAATGCCAGAGATGAGGAATTTATCGCTGCTATTAAAACTTATCCGGGGAAAATCGAAGCGTCACTTGAGCAATTCAAGTTTCGTGAAGCGCTTGGTCACTTGATGGATCTGGCGCGTGAAGGAAATAAGTACCTGGCTGACAATGAACCATGGAAATTAATCAAAACCGATGAAGCCAGAGTGGCTACCATCATGAATCTGGCTTTGCAGTTGGCTGGTAGCCTGACGATTCTGTCAGAACCATTCCTGCCTTTCACTTCTGCCAAACTGAGAACCATGTTGGATCAGAAACACCTGGATTGGGATAAGGCTGGAAGTATCGGGTTGCTGGATGATGGACATCAGATTGGAGAAGGAATTTTGTTATTTGAAAAAATAGAGGATAAAACTGTGGAAGAACAAGTACAGAAACTAATGGATACGAAGAAGGCGAATGAAGCAGCGGAGCAAACACCGCAAGTGGCTCCTGCAAAAGAAGCGATCAATTTTGATGATTTCATGAAAATGGACTTGCGTGTTGGAGAAATCAAAACAGCTGAGAAAGTCGAAAAATCGAATAAACTGCTGAAGTTTACCGTAGATACCGGCCTGGATCAGAGAACAATTGTGAGTGGTATTGCCAAGCACTTCACTCCGGAAGAAATGATCGGTAAAAAAGTGGTAGTGATGGCTAATCTTGCACCTAGAAAGATCATGGGCATAGAGTCTCAGGGAATGTTGCTTTTTGCTGAGAATGAAGACGGCTCACTCAAAGCAGTAAGCCCGGATGCGGGAGCTGAAAATGGCGCTACGATTTCTTAAATCAGCCAATAAACTTAATATCAAAGAGCTCGTTGCTGTGTAAGTGACGGGCTTTTTTCGTAATTAGTGGTCATCAAGAAATGGTTACTTTGAGCAAATAGGGGTTCTAATATGTTATATTTACAATAAATGAAAAATCATGATCATAGAGAGAAATAAAGACGAAGTAATTATCAGGTTGCCTGCGTCAATGGATACTTCTGATATTGAAGACATGGTTGATTATATCAGGTTCAAAGAAATCACTTCAAAGTCGAAGGCTACACAGGAACAAGTAGATAACTTAGTGAAAGAAGCGAAAAAAGGCAGCTGGGAAACCAACAGAAAGCGGCTACTTGGAGAATGAAGGTAGTTGTTGATACAAATATTGTTTTTAGCGGTATATTAAATAGTAACGGAAAAATTGGTGAGTTGCTATTGAATTCTAAAAATCACTTTCAATTTTTTTCAGTTGATTACTTAAAAAAAGAGCTTCAAAACCATCAAGACAAGATATTGAGGATTACTGGTTATGATGAAGAAGAGTTGGTAGAAGTAAAAGACATTATAGTTTCAAAAATTAAATTTATCAGAGATTCTCTTATCCCAAAAGAGGACCTGTTGCTTGCAGAAGAATTTTTATTAGATATTGATCCGGATGATATCACTTTTTTAGGTTTATCAATTCATTTAGGAGCTACACTTTGGACCGGAGATAAGGCATTGATGGGAGGGTTGAAGAATAAGGGTTTTTTAGATGTGATTACAACAAAAGAATTGTTTGAAATTTATATTTCGAGTTAAGACTTGGTCCCCGCTCAATTAATGAATTGTTAGAAGCTGTTAACGCAAATTCGGGAGCTGAAAATGGCGCTACGATTTCTTAAATCAGCCAATAAACTTAATATCAAAAAGCTCGTTGCTGTGTAATTGATGGGCTTTTTTGTTTTTGACTGATCAATTTAAAAGCAAAAGAGAATCAACTTTTTTCCATTTACAAGGTGAATTTTATAGATAAGGTCAAGCCTTTTTTGATTGGGTATACTTCTGAATCTGATTGCTTGATGCCATACAGATATCTTCCGCTAATGGTAAGTGGTACTTTTTTAGAGATTTTGAAACCTGAGTAATTGACACCCAATCCTGTAGATATGTAGCTGTCCTTATTCAACACTTTGTTGTTGTGCCAGAAGTAGCCATCGATAGCAATATCTCCTTTGGAAAACCCCAGTCGATATCGATTAACCCAGTCTCTGTATTTCGGATCTAATACCAGGTTAAACATGAGTGCGTTCATTTCCGCGGTGAAATATTTGCCAAGCTTGTAAGTAGTTAAAAGCATAGTGGAAAGATCTGAGCCTCGATCTGCTATTGAGTTCTCTTGTATCAAAAAAATACCAGCTGTTGGGGAAATACTGAGGTTTTTGGTTAGTTGAATTTTTCTGTAAACCCTGGCCATTGTAAAGTTATATTCCGAAAGGTGGTTCAAAGGATCGGCAGCCTTGAATAAGACATAGATCCATTTTCCCCTATGGTGCATCAAGCTTAGGCCCAAAGTGGGGTTGTCCGAAAGAACTCGTCCGGAATAAAGAAATGTCCCTTTACTATTAAGGTATATCGAGAATTGAGTTTTGGCTTTCTTATCACTATTGGTGGTGTCTTTTGCGACTGCCTTGGCATACAAGTGAGTGCTCATTGATAGAGCCAAAAAGCTTAGAAGAATATGGAAGTTTAGTCTGGCTGAATTTAGGCCAGTGAAATAAGGTAAACTGCTTTGCACTATTTGTTTTGAATTGGTTTGGTAAACGCTAGAAGTCAAAAAAATAAAGAGCAGAGCGGAATGAAGTGAAGAACGGGTATACGACTGAGATTGTTTAAAAACGTAGTTCAAAAAATACTTTCTAAGCCTACTAACCAACATGATTCATGGATGTGGCTGAGTGAAGTCATACTTTTCTTTCATAAAATAAATTCCATTTGTAACGTTCTTATTAGAGAAGAAAATTGTTTTCAAATGCAAAGTGGCGAAATATTGTAAGGATAACTGATTATTTTTGCCGGAATCACAAAATAAACACAAATGCTAATAGGTGTTCTTAAATCCGGTACCACACCGCTCGTGCCGGTGGTGCCTTCGGTGGCATCAAAATATATCAAAGATGGTCATTCGATATTGATTGAAAAAGGAGCTGGAAATCATTCTTATTTTGGAGATGAAGCATACCAGCAGGCTGGTGCTGAGCTCTCCGATAAGGAAACGATTTTGCATCAAAGTGATATCGTTTTAGTAGATACGGCTATCGATCCACCTGATATTTCTAAGATGAAGTCAGGAGCAATGCTTATTGGTAAGTTCAATATTCTGACTAATCCGAAGTATGCCAACGAGCTCAGGAAAAACGATATACGTATTTTCAGTCTTGATCTTGTTCCACGTTCCTCAATAGCCCAGTCAATGGATGTACTTTCATCACTGGCATCACTTTCTGGTTACAAAGCTGTAATCGGTGCTGCAGTTCGATTTTCCGGATATTTTCCAATGATGACCACTGCCGCAGGTACAGTTCCTCCAGCCAAAGTGCTGATTCTCGGTGCAGGAGTAGCAGGTCTTCAGGCTATCGCAACAGCCAGAAGGTTGGGTGCTTCTGTGGAAGCGTTTGATGTGCGAAGTGCGGTAAAAGAAGAAGTGCAAAGTTTGGGTGCGAAATTCGTGGAAGTTCCCGGGGCACAGGAAGATCAGGCTGCCGGTGGATATGCTGTTCAGCAAACGGAAGAGTACATCCAAAAGCAAAAAGAACTCATTCATGAGCGGGCCAGTAAAGCCGATGTGGTGATCACCACGGCGAATATTCCTGGCAAAAAGGCCCCATTACTCGTAGAGAAACGTACCGTGGAAGCTATGCAGCCTGGTAGTGTCATCATCGATATGGCGAGTGCTTCTGGTGGGAACTGTGAGGTTTCTGAAGATGAAAAAGAAATAGTCATCAATGGAGTTAAAATACTGGGTGACAGTAGGTTGTATCACAAATTACCAAAAGAAGCGAGTAGGCTTTACAGCACTAACCTTTATAACTTCATCAAGTTTGTTTTAAAAGATGGAGAGGAAGGTATTCCATATGATCATGAGATTGTGCAGAAAACACTGATCACTGAATTTAAAACTGAACCAACCGAAATCGTCGAAAAATAATGGAAGATATCATTCATTTCATAGAGGAGTATCCTGTGATGCTCTACATGCTCGTGATGGCCATTTATCTTGGTTTTGAGCTTATTTCCAAAGTTCCGACTGTATTACACACGCCTTTGATGTCTGGTGCCAATGCCATCAGTGGAGTAGTAATCATCGGGGCTATTTTGTTGGTTCGCCAGTCTGCATCTAATGATTATTTGTCGTTGGGGCTTGGGTTTCTGGGGATTGTGCTGGGAATGATCAACGTGGTTGGAGGACATGCAGTGACCAACCGAATGCTGGAAATGTTCAAAAAGAAATAATCAACCTAGGCCTAAATACTCATGCAAGCAATAGTTAATATCTCATATCTGATTTCTGTGATTTTGTTGATCAGGGGACTCAGAAGACTTAGTCATCCTTCAACTGCTCGTAATGGAAATATGATTGCCGCTCTGGGAATGGGGCTGGCGATTGTAGCTTCTATGGTGGCGCCAATTGAAGGAGGTGACAACAATTATGTACTGATCATTATCGCTCTTGCACTCGGAACCATCATAGGTCTTGTGATGTCAAAACGAGTGGAGATGACGGCTATGCCGGAGCTCGTTTCGCTTTTCAATGGCCTTGGAGGAGCCTGTGCAGTTTCCATATCCATGGTGGAGCTCTACAATTATCAGAATGCTATGGCAATGGGAGAGACGATCCCAATTGCTGATCATATCACCACGCAGATGGCAATGTTTGTTGGATCTGTCGCATTTACAGGGAGTGTGATAGCTTACGGTAAACTGGCTGGTAAAATCAGGGATTGGAAAATTCCTGCATCCAGTGTAGTGAATATTGTATTGTTGATAATCATTCTGGGAATGATAACTTATAGAGTGATAATGCCAGATGACAGCTTCATTTTGCCTTTGGTTATCATGACGATTTCATTGGTCTATGGAGTAACTTTCGTACAGCCGATTGGTGGAGCAGATATGCCGGTAGTTATTTCACTGCTCAACGCACTGACAGGTGTAGCTGCAGCTTTGGCTGGTATTGTTTACGGCAATCAGATGATGTTAATTGGAGGTATTCTGGTAGGTTCCTCAGGAACAATCCTCACCGTACTCATGTGTGATGCTATGAATCGCTCATTGCTCAATGTAATCATTGGTGGATTTGGTGGTTCTAGTGGTGGTGGAGCGCAGCAAGGCGATCAGGTGGTGAAAGAAGCTACTATGAACGACGTGGCGATTATGTTGCGATATTCTGATAATGTAATGGTAGTGCCTGGTTATGGAATGGCTGTTGCACAAGCTCAGAAAGCAATCAAAGAACTGGATAATCTATTGACTGAAAATGGAGTAAATGTCAACTATGCCATTCACCCGGTAGCAGGAAGGATGCCTGGTCACATGAATGTGCTGTTAGCTGAGGCGGATGTTCCTTATCCAAAATTATTGGATCTGGAAGAAGCCAATGAAGCACTTAACGAGACCAATGTTACACTTGTAGTTGGTGCAAATGATGTAGTGAATCCTGCAGCATTGGATGATCCTTCTTCACCGATTTATGGTATGCCGATTTTGGAAATTCTCCGTGGACAGAATGTGATTGTCATGAAGAGAAGTATGAATGCTGGATATGCCGGAATTCAGAATCCATTGTTCTTCCATGAAAAAACCAGGATGCTGTTTGGTGATGCGAAACAAACTATTCTGGGACTAATAGAAGAAGTAAAATCTTTGGGGTAGCAATAATTCAATTATTAATTGTCCAGCGGTAAACTTTCCCACAGCTTTTATCAGTTATAGACGTAGTTAAAAAAATCAGAAATAATTAAACCCAAAAAGTGATGGAGCATAAAGTGTCAACAAAATGGAAGGAAAACCTGGCGTTTGAGTCAGATGTTGTTGGTTTCAAAATCAATATGGACGCCAAGCCTGAAGTAGGGGGGCAAAATACCGGACCTAATCCCAAACCAGTGATGTTGTCTGCACTTACCGGATGCACCGGTATGGATGTGGCCTCATTGCTGAAGAAGATGAGACAAGATGTAACGGATTTCAGCATAGATGCCTCTGCACATATGACAGATGAGCATCCTAAGCACTACGATACCATTCATCTTATATACCGATTTAGCGGTAAAGACCTTGAAGAATCTAAAGTAAAAAAGGCTGTAGATCTTTCTATTGAGAAATACTGTGGAATCACTTACATGCTTGGTCAAGTTGCTAAGATTACTTATGATATTGTGATAGATTGATATTCATAAATGGTATCATTTCATTATGAGCCACCTTTTTGGTGGCTTTTTTGTTTTTATCTAGAGCTTATTTGAAACTAAATAATTAGTTAATCTTCAATTTAATGGCATTTCCAAAATGGATGTTTTAGTTTTAGGTAAATATTAAACAACCCTCTATGAAAAGACCAATCTATGCCTTGATACTGGCTGTATTGTTTGCAGCATGTGAATCAAAAAAAGAGCCCACCACAACTACTATTTCTGGCCAAATTACCAACCCCAAAGGAGATGTTGTGACCTTTCGGGTAGATGACGAAGGACTCACTGATACCCTGGATGCTGAGAATAAATTTTCGTATTCTTTTGATATTGACGAGCCTCAGGAAGTGCGGTTTGGACATGGAGGAGAGATTACTTACATCTACTTACGACCAGGTGATGATTTGTTTCTTACACTTGATACCGAAGAGTTTGATGAGAGTTTAAGGTATACCGGTATCGGTTCAGAAATCAATAACTACAAAGCTGCATTGGTGCTGATGGGAGATACTTTATTGAATCAACGAGAACTTTTTTCACTGCCTCCTGATAGCTTTTTGTTGGCCATTCAGACTGAACAGGATATGAAACTTTCCGCTATGCAGTCTTTTAATATTACTGATCAGACTTTTAAGAACAATCTAAAAGGGAATGCACTTTGGAGAAAAAGATTGTTACTTCTTGAATATGAACCTTCACACAAGTACTATGTAAAATTGGATTCATTTAGTGTTTCGGAAGGTTTCTACGATTTCAAAAATGAGGTAGATATGAATGATTCTACACAACTAAAATATGCTTACTTTAAACACTATGTTCAGGCTGAGATTAAGAGGGAAGCATCTGAGAATTATAACAAACGACAGAATAAAGAGGAGAGTAATTATAATTTTTTGATAGGAGCAATGGATAAATTGACTTCCCTTGAGCCGATTAAAGAAACAATGATATATGACATATTGAAGTGGGATTATCTGGATCTCACGGAAGATCAACGAAAAGAATATACAGCGAAATGGTTGTCTTACAATCCAGAGCAAGATAAGATTGATGAGATCAAGCAGGAAGTTCTTCAAATTGAAAAAATTCTACCAGGTAAACCGGCACCATCATTCAATTACGCCAGCTTGGAAGGAGATACGGTTTCTTTGGAGGATCTCCACGGTAAAGTGGTTTACATTGATGTTTGGGCTACTTGGTGTGGACCTTGTATCAGAGAGCATCCTTTTATGGAGAAATTGCAGCAACGATTTGAAGGTAAAGACGTTGTTTTCATCGCTGTGGATACAGATAGCTCTCCGGAACCATGGAGGAAGATGGTGGCAGAAAAAGAGCTTGGTGGAATTCATGTCTACGCTCCTGGAGCATGGGAAGCCAAGATCATGAAAGATTACGCCATTCATGGAATTCCACGGTTCATTCTAATAGATCAGGAAGGAAATATTGTTGATGCCGATGCAGCACGTCCTTCTGGTGATATTGGTGATCAGATAGAGGAGCTGCTGAAGTCAGCTTAAGAATTAAGAATATTTTGTATACGGAGCCACCTGTTAGAGCAGGAGGCTTTTTGTCTTATTCAGTTTTGTGTTGAACTAAAATCTCTGAATTTCTTTTATATTGGTACCAGATTGGTACGGTTAATACAAGTAGATCAATGTTAGTTATTAGTAGCAGAGAGTTTAGGCAAAATCAAAAAATGTACTTTGAGAAAGCTGACAAAGGAGAGCAGATCATTGTTCAGCGTGGAAAGGATAAAGCTTATGCTTTAACTCCTGTAGGTAAGGAAGATTTTTACTTTAATGCTGAGATGGTACAACGCATTAAACAAAGTGTTGATCAGATAGCAGTAGGCGACTCTAAAAAGATTAAATCCTCGGAGGAGATTAGGGACTTATTAGGGTTATGAGTTACACTTTAGAGTTTTCAGCAAATGCTCTGGAGGACCTTGAAAAGCACAAAAAAACTGGCGATCAACCTGTCTTAAAAAAGATACAAAGATTGCTTAATGAGTTGAGAGAGCACCCAGCAACTGGAACCGGTCAATCTGAAAAATTGAAACACAATTTTACCGGTCTTTATTCCATTAAAGAAGAAATTGTAGAAGTGTACGTATTAAGTGCATGGTCTCATTATGGAGATAAGTAACTATAAGTCGTTTGATGTCATCACCAAACGACGAATTGAAGCTGCAAGAAATCAAGGCCAAAGCCGATCAAATTTGGTCAGGAAATCGTTATTTAGTGGTTAATAGAATTGTTATGGATGTTCAGGCACAAAAACAAAACATAATCACTCGTCTGGAATCAGTCACAGATGAATCACTTATTATGACTGTAAAGAATCTTCTCGATTATGCACTTGGCAAGGAGGAGGAAGATGAGATGTTGGAGCAATCATTACAGCGTGGCATTCAACAGTCCAGGGAAGGCAAAGTAACTCCTCATGAAGAAGTAATGTCTGAAATCCGGGCAAAATACAAATTATGAGTTTGGAGGTTAACCTAATCGAGGACAATTGCATTGTTCTCGTAATCTTAGAGATTCATTTGTAATGAATGATCAGAACTCATCTGATTTATTTGGAGAGACATTGTAGCAGAGAGGAGAATAAGAGTCTTCTTTCTTTGTCTTGTTTGGTGTCCTCACCAAACAACGAACTATGATTTCCTGAGATTTATCATCATGCATGTTCTGTTTTAATAAGGTTGAGAACAATTAGTTTTGGGAGCAAAATGACTTGATTTCTGAAATGAATAGAATTCTTATCCTACTGGTTTCTACCATGATTTTTTGGGCCTGTGAGCAGAACAATACTGTGACTGTTACGGGCCAGATTGATACTGATGATCAGCTGGTGAAGCTGAAAGTGAAGGGAAAGGAGGTACAAGGATATGTAGACCAGCAAGGAAGGTTTAGCCTGGCTTTTAAAATGAAGGATGGTTGTCCTGCTCGATTAAAAGTTGGTGATAAGGTATTTCCACTTTACCTGCGGCCGGGAGATGAATTGGAGGTAAAAACCAATGGAGATGAAGTTTCATATACTGGCAGTGCAGAAAAGATCAATGTATTTCTAAATTCTGATTCGGGTGAAAGAAGTGAGTCAGTTTCTTATGATCTTGATGAGAACGAATTTGCTAAAGAGCTGAATAATTCGGTCAACTCTAAAGCACAGTTTATTAAAAATGCCGGAATTTCAGACGAGCGTTTTATCAGCTACATGTCTCAAAACCAACGTTGGAAGAACCTGATCCAGCTTTCGGATTATGAAAGGAATCATCGCAAAACAGCCGGAAAAGATTATCATGTGTCTGATGATTTCTATCAATTTGAAGATACTGTAAACCTAAATGATACCTCTCAGATGTGTTATCCCGATTTTGAGCGGTATGTAGATCATCTGATGCACAAGCTGGCTTACCAGCGCTATCTCGAGAGAGAAGATTCCACTTTGAATTACTACCACATTTATGTTCAGACGCTTCAGGATGAGCTTAAACTTGATGCGCTGAAAGAGCAATTTCTGTATGAATTACTGGATTACAGTTTTACTATGTTGAATAGAGATCAACAGAAAGAATACCTCGAACTCTGGAAATCATTGCATCCGGATACCGACAAAAGAGAAAAACTACTTACCAAGCTCAACGATGTTCAAAGACTGGAACGCGGAAGAGAAGCCCCGGATTTCACTTATCAGGATATCAATGGGAAACAGGTGTCACTTTCTGATTTTCATGGAAAGTATGTATTTGTAGATGTGTGGGCGACCTGGTGTGGGCCTTGTTTGAAAGAACAGCCGTTTCTCAGGCAGATGGAGGAGAGATTTCACAGTGATAGTCTGGTATTTGTTTCTATAGGAACAGACCCTGATCCAACACCGTGGCGAAAAATGATTGCCAAGAAAAAGCTGGGAGGAACACATCTTTTTGCTCCCGGCGCATGGGAATCACAACTGATGACCGATTATGCTATTAGTAGTATTCCGCGTTTTATCCTCATTGATCCCGATGGTAAATTCATCGATTCGGATGCTCCCAGGCCTTCAGAAGGAGTAGGAGACATGATCCGTTCATTGCTTTCTGGAGGTGAATATGCTGTCGATTAGGTAAATCTTTAATTGTTCGATTCATTAAAATTCTTTTTTTTCGATTATTAACCAACCATTTTTCCTAAACTGCCGAATAGATAGGAAACTCAGCGTTCACCAGTTTGATTTTTAAGAAAAAACATTCACAAGAAAGCGACATAATAGCTGGATGTATCAAGGGCAAGTCCCTGGCACAGAAGCAGCTATATGAGCTTTATTTCAACTATGCCATGAGCATCGCGATGCGCTATTCTGGCAATAGGGATGAAGCTATTGAAGTGGTGAATGATTCGTTTATGAAAGCGTTTTCCAGTATAGAGCGATATGATCAATCCCAGCCATTCAAAGGTTGGTTCCGTCAGATTGTCATATTCACTGCTATCGATCAGTATCGAAGATATCAGAAGGAAAACCATGAATCACTGGATTCACTTTTTATAAACGAAAATGTAGAGCCAGATGTATTTGCTGGCTTAGGAGAGGAAGAAATACTGAATTGTGTGCAGCAACTACCTGTCAGTTACAGAACAGTGTTTGTACTATACGTGGTGGAGGGTTATAAGCATCATGAGATCGCAACAATGCTAAAGATCAGTGAAGGCACCTCCAAGTCGAACCTGTCTATGGCCAGGGAAAAACTGAGAAATATTTTGACTAAGGCAGCTAAAAATTATCAGAATCATGGATGATAGCAGTTTTGATAAGAAAATCAGACAAGCGCTGTTAGGCTATGAAAACTCTACGCCGGTCAGCGCCGGATGGAGCCGGATGAATTTACCTTCCGGCCAGTTGACAACCATAAAAAAATGGCTTTGGACTTCACTTGCAGTAAATGCTGTATTGCTTGCTTTGGTACCGTTTATGTTTTTTGAGATGGATGGTCTTTATGATCGACTAACTTTTCTGGAAAAGCAAGGCACAGCTCTCAGTAAAGACTTGACTGGACCTGTAGTTAATGAATATCCCATCGTTCTCGAGTCACTTCAGGATGAACAGCCAGAACAACCAACTCATAGCGTAGCATACCCAATGGTCTTCATTGATCCTCCAGGAAGTAACGGAGGACAAGACCATGAGATGATATTTTATCATAGGCCACCAAGCATTGCCTCTCTTGGCGTTATACCATCAGATTATATACTTGATACTCAGGGTTTGGGAGAGGGTCAAGAAGAAGCACAGAATACGATCAAGAAGGAAGTGAAGGCTTTCAAGAAGGGTAAAATTGATCACAAAGTTCTGAAAGACCTTGTCAAGGCTAAGTATGGAAGAAAGATCATGATGGAATATGGGGTTTCAGGAGATTTGAATTATGTGCGGGCCAATTCGGATTATTCAGGAGTAGCGATGGGTGCCGGTTTGAATGCTGATATTTGGTTTCATCCTTTCTGGTCGGTTTACACAGGACTTACCTATCAGAAATACCGTATGGCGAGCCAGGATGCAGGAAGTTTGATGTCTATCAGGCCTGATTATACCAGTTCTCCGCTGGCAGGATCTCTTATTCGATCAGATAAACTGCTACATGTGGCTAGTATACCATTGATTCTTAAGTATCATTTACTTCTCAATAGAGCTACTACTCTCAATCTTGGAGCTGGCGTGACTCAAACCTTTCTTCTCAAAGAAAAAACCGGGTTTGACAACCGGGTTCTGGAAAAGGATGGAGACGGTGATAAACCTGCCGACGAGGAGTATCATACTTTCACAGAAACCTATGTAAAACCAGGTATTAATCTATTCAACACCAGGATGCACTATGAAGTATCTATAAGTCGGCAGATTCGTCAGAGCAGGGTATATTGGAGTGCGGGCATGTTTTATGAAAAATCACTCCGGGGAAATGGAGATATATGGAACATGAGCATAATAGGTATCCATACAAGACTCTCTATCAGGAAATAATTTTACTACCCAACCAACCTTATTTGTTTGACCCCCGAATGGTAAACTAAAGGAAGCTCACCACACAATTGAAAATATAAAATGAGAAAACAGTTCGCCTTTATTTTGGTCATTTTTATCCTGATATTATCCTGCAAACATGATACGCTGGCACCGGCTGATACAAGTGGCAGTAGTGATAATACCTCTACAACAGGGGATGGGACTTCCAATACTGATACTACTAGTACCGGATCTGATACTACCTCAACAAGTAATTCAGATACTACAGCAGGTGATACTACACAGGTTGCGCTTTGCTATAACAAAGACATTGCTCCAATCTTAAATTCATATTGTGCATACAGTGGATGCCACAATAGCATTACAGCAGCAGAAAACTATGATTTCTCTTCATATCATACGACAATGCGCGCGGTAAATGCTGGCAATGCTACAGGAAGCAAGTTGTATCAGGTAATAGTAGCTACAGATCGTAAAAAAATGCCACCATACGGATTGACTCGCCTAACACCGGATGAGGCAAATAAGGTAAAAACATGGATCACTCAAGGTGCAGCTGAGAGCTGTGGAGGATAGTTGGGGTTTAAATTGACCGTCAATTAATTACGAAAAATGAAACAAAGTTTATACATAGGATTGATTGTGATGATGCTTACAGGCTCCTGTTACTGGGACAATGAAGAAACGCTGTATGGTAGCTCTACCTGTAATACCACCTCAGTGACTTATTCACTTGATGTAGCTCCATTGTTCAATAGTAACTGTAACAGTTGCCACAGTACACAGAGTGCGGCATCATTGGGTGGAAATGTTGTTTTAGATAACTACAAATCCGTTTTGATCTATGCCAATAATGGACACTTAATGGGCAGTCTAAATCAGAAGCAGGGTTATTTCGCAATGCCTCTGGGAGGAGCCAAATTAACAGCTTGCCAATTACAAACTATTCAAACCTGGATTGACAATGGTGCACTTTATAACTAAATCAAAAAATATACTATCAGTATTATTCCTGGTTGGAATTTTCACCACTGAAGCTCAGGACCTAGAAAGTCTTTTGGAGGAGGCCATACCGGACAAACCACAACCTGTTTTTGCTACATTCAAATCCAGTCGTGTTATCAACCTGCAGTCTCCCGAACGTGTGGCGGCTGGCAATCTTGAGTTTAGGATTTCACACAGGTTTGGTCCTTTGAATGGAGGAGCTTATCAGCTGTGGGGTCTTGATCAAAGCTCCATAAGAATGGGTTTGGATTATGGTATTTCTGATAGGATTATGATAGGATTTGGGCGAAGTACTTATCAGAAAATCTACGATGGATATGTGAAATATGGCATATTACAACAGCATACCAATGGTGGCATGCCGGTGAGTGTGGTGGGTTTTTCTTCCATTGCTGTGAGCACACTGCACTTTGCTGATCCCACTAGGGTCAACTATTTCAGTTCCAGGTTGACCTACGTCAATCAAGTCGTGATTGCCAGAAAGTTTAATGAGAAACTTTCTCTGGAGATCGTACCATCATGGGTGCATTATAATCTGGTGACGACTAAGAATGATCAGAATGATATTGCGGTGATTGGTTTTGGCGGACGATATAAACTGGGAAAACGGGTTTCTATCAACGCGGAATACAATTATCGAATTCAGGCAAATCCAAACGCGACTAACCTGAACCAGTACCACAATAGTTTTTCGATAGGTGTGGATTTAGAGACTGGAGGCCATGTATTCCAGTTTCAGCTGACTAACTCATTGGCCATGGTTGAGAAAGGGTTTCTTACCGAAACCACAGACAGCTGGAGTACAATGGGAGTTCATCTGGGGTTCAATATCACCAGAGAGTTTGTATTAAAGAAATAATAATTTGATTGTGCAGGACATTCACTTCTGAATCCTCAAAGTAAAGCAAGAAGATGAAGACATTGCATATTTAGCCGGATTAGCCCGGTTTACACAATAAATATTTTGCATATGAGACTTTTAATGTTAGTTACAGTACTAGGGGTGGCTACTCTGTTCAATACAGCCACTGCGCAAAATTTGATCACAAAATCTTCTAAAGTAACCTTTTTCTCGGATGGATTGCTTGAAGATATTACGGCTATTAACCCGGATGCAAAAGGAGTGTTGAACTATGGTTCAGGTGAATTTTTGTTTAAGATTCCTATCACTTCTTTCGAATTTGAAAATGACCTGATGCAGGAGCATTTCAATGAAAATTATATGGAATCAGAGAAGTATCCATATGGAACCTTCAAAGGAAAGCTAACACCAGAAGACCTAAAGAAAGTAGGAAAAAATGAAGTAACTCTTCTGGTAAATGGCCAGCTGAATATTCATGGAGTCATACAAGATAGGAAAGTTCCGGTGACCATTTCCGGGGACAGTAACCAGCTGAGTGTGAAAAGTGTATTCAATGTAAGTCTTGCTGATCATGAAATAGAAATACCGACGATTGTTTTTCAGAAAATTGCAGAAACGGTAGAAGTGACGGTCGATGCGCAAATGGAAGCTTTAAGTACTAAACCTTCAAAGAGTAAATAATTGGTAATGAATAGAAAAGAGTTCTTACAAAAAATGGGCTTCAGTGCTGGAGCAATTGCAGCAACCTATTGTTTAGGATTGACCGGATGTATGCAGCAGCAAGGGATTAAACCATCTGGTAGTGTGGATTTTACCATAGACATTTCACAGTCACAATACTCAGCGTTGAAAAATGTGGGTGGTTATATTAGGACAAACGATGTGGTTATTGCTCACACAGAGCAGGACGTGTATGTCGCTGTAACCCAGATTTGCAGTCACCAGGGACAACCACAGGTAATGTACCGCTCCGGTTCCAATGACTTTTTCTGTACAGTTCACGGCGCCACTTACAATGTAAATGGCAAAGGCACCAATTCATTTGGAAGAAATGGGCTTACTACATATCAGGTTGATGTCAGTGGTACCCAGTTACATGTTCATTAGAAGATAAATACCTCAAAGTATGTAATAGGTTAAAATAAGGTCCAGTGAGTGGGCTTACTGGTGATTAGTATGGTGGGAGCTTCCCGGAAATTAGCAAGGTGAACGGTGCCGGGGAGTCTTCCGCCATATTGTTTTTAGTTGGGTTATAATTTTTGTGATTATTTGGCGTTTTTTGTTTAGAATCAGGAAGTTGTCTTGTATGTGTCAGAAAAACACTTTTTATTCGCCAGTTGCTCAATAAAAAAAATATGCGACGGATTCTTCGGATGTGATCTTAGGTGAACAGTTACATGATGAAGTACTCCGTCGCATTATATTTTGGATATTAACAGAATTCTGTTGATGACAAATGAAGTAAATCTAAACTACTTCCACTTCCTTGCCCTCAAATGTTACTTTATCTCCCGAATGTAATTTTCTGCGGATACGCATTTCTACATTTCCATTTACCTCTACTTGTTCATTAAGAATCAATTGTTTGGCTTCTCCTCCTGAGGCCACCCAATTGAGCACCTTCATCAGGTCATTGAGCTGTATATAATCCTCATCCGGCTTTATGGTGAATTTTTCCATACATTAAATATAGAATGTTAGGTTTGAAAACAGAAGTTGATACTTGTGTTTTTATATAGCTGTTAACCAATGATTTTTGTTGCATTTTTTAGAAAGCCTCAGCTACACCAAAGTAGAAATTGGAGGTATGTTTCCCAAATCCCATGTCCATACGGAGGTTGAGCCTTTCGCTACGGTCGATTTTCATTCTTAAACCCACGCCTCCATTGGGTTTTAAGCCTGAAAGATCAAAACCACTGATGTTATGGGCAACTTCACCCAAGCCTGTAAAAAACACCATCCCAAACATTTTATTAAAAGCTTTTCTGTACTCTGCCTGGACAGCCATATAATTTCTGTCTCGATATCTACCGGAGTAATATCCCCTCATGATCATTTCACTACCCAAAGCTCCCATTTCATTCCATGGTACATTTCCCGCCGACAAGTAAGTATAGGCTTGAAATGCAAGCACATCGTCCCGGGTAGATTTTATGTGTATAAATTGACGAAAATCGCCTTCCAGCGAACGGAAGTTATACTGGCTACCAAACAGTTGGTCATTGACGCCATATTTGATTCTCACCAGATGGCCTTTGGAGGTATTGTAAATGTTGTTTCTATTGTCAGAGGTAATACAAAACTGCAGTCCTGAAATCCTTGCACCCTGAAATCCTGCCACATGGGTGTCTTCCAGCAGGCCTAAAGCTCCATCTCTCAGGTCAAACACCTGAAGGTAATGATAACCGATTCCTGCATATAGTTTTTTGAAGATATTTCTAAGAACCAGGTTGTCAAATCTTACCTGGTCGTATTTGATCAACTCTTTGTTGCTCTCCGGGAGGTTGTTACCTATGCCGAAATAGTATTGTGGAAATCTTTGGAATCCAGTATTCCCGATAATCATGAACTGCTCATTATTCGTAAAGAAAGTGTAGTTGATATCAGATATGATTTGTTTGCGAAGCGTCAATGCACCCCAAACATCAATAAAGGAAGTTCGGCTAAGTGTATCGGCCTTATTGAACCTGAAAAATTTGATCATATTGGCTCCTAGTACCATGCTGGTTTCAGGAGTATAACCAATCACTGGAGAGAAGACAGTGTTTCCGACAAAATGAGTGCTTTTTGACGCCTTCTCATTGTCTAAAGTGATGACAATTTCCTCATCCTGGCCAGAATAGTTAATGGCGATTTCCTCAAATTTGGCTGGTCCATAATGTGCCACAGCATGATTGGAATACCCATAATCTTCTTTGGTATATTCATAGATGCCGTTTGCATCCTGGTCATGCTGGGCAATCAGACCATATCTTCCGGCTGTTAGTCCCTCAAAGACCACTTTGTGCCGTACAGATGTTGCTGGTATAGTTTTGCTCATCAGCGGAACATCTTTGGCACGGCTGGCTGAGTCGTACAATTCTACAATGAGGTTCCCTTCTGGAACCATCAATTCATGTACATAAACGGACAGTTTTCCGCTTTGTCCGTAGACGTTAGCCGTGTAGGTTAGTAAGAAAAACTGTAATAATAATTGTGTTTTGAATCGAGCTGAATCTAATAATCCAGTTCGTAAGGCTTGAAAAATGGTTGTCATAAAGTTCTTGCGTTCATTTTATCCGATAGGAAACATGATTCTATGCATTCATGTAATTCACAGAATTGTTTCTATCGCGGACTCTTATGCCAACTTTTATGCCATGTAGAATTGACTGATTCGAATGTGTAAAAAAAGAGTGCCTATTCAGCACTCTTTTCATCATCAGCATTGGTTTTGGAATGACTACACCATTTATCGGCAAAGCGTGACCTCCATTTCTCACGATCTTCCTCCGACATATTGTTCCATTTGTTTTTCCAATGTTTGGCCCAATGTGTCTTGTGATCCCCACCATGTTTACCTTTGCCAAATCCAAAAAGAATCTTAGCAAAAAGAAACAAACCAGCGGCTTGCCAGAAGGAAATCACTCCCAGTCCAAATATATCCGGCATCAGCCAGTTCCACAGGACCATCACCACTGCACTCACCACACCGATGAACAGGGCAATCATTACCACCATTTTAGCGAACCAAAATCCTTTCATCTTATTCATCATTTATCAACTCTTTGTATAATGTGGCCAGACCTTCACGCAGATATAATATTGCATAGCGCTTGCGTGAAATCAGTGTATTCACTGTTTCTCCGGTCTCTGAAGCCATTTCTTTAAAACTTTTTTGTTCAAACTCATGCCAGACAAATACCTGGCGTTGTGCATCTGGCATTTCTGCCAGCAATTCATCTATTCGTGACCAAATTACCTCACCCAAAAGTTCTCTGTCCGGAAGATTCCCGGTATCTGGCAGAATATCCGCCAGTGAGAGTGCTTCGTCATGGTCCGATTCTTTGTTCAATTCTGAGAAAGAAGCAGGGCGCATTTTTCGGTGATTGTCGGTGGCTTTGTTACGAGCAACTCTAAACAGCCAGGATCCAATCTGGTCCAGTGACTTTATTTGATCATAACCAATTACAAACTGGTAAAACACATCCTGTAAGATGTCTTCCGCTTCCTCAGCGCGCCCTACAAACCTTTTGATGAAGCGCAGTAGCCGACTACTGTTTTCTTTTACAGTTTGTGCAATGTGCTCATCCTTTTCTTTCATAGTGTAGGCAGCGGGATTCATCTGCTGTCAGGCAATTTTACGTTCTTCTTCGTTTTCATTTACCTCCTGGCCGAATGCCAAAAGGAATAAAAACCGATAAAAAGACAAATCCAGGCTAGTGTCACCCAATTTATAATGTTGATCGAACTTTTTGTCTGGGTTCTCTACTAAAAGATGATCAGGCAAAAGATCTGCACTGAGGTTCTTGAGCGCTTTACGAAGATGCCTGTCTGCGGCTTCCGCCAGCATAGGCTCATTGGTGACCATCACTGTTGCCACACGAACATCTCTAAAGATTGATTTTTTGTCGCAGAGAAACTGGTGAAGTTGTGGATTGTAAAGTGGCCCGGTATGCCCTGAGATAATCAGTAGGATTTCGGACTCCCTGATGTTTTTAAGATCATAGGATTCATCCTGAAGATCGATGATCTCTGTAGCAATATTCCAGTTGTACAAGCGCTCATCTAGCTCCAAAGCTACTTTGAGTGCTCCTCTTTCTCCAGGTTCGTCGCACACTATCAGTCCAATATTCATTAGTTCGTAATTTTTAGCCTGATTGTATAGACGGATAGGTGAGGGGGATATTTTAAAAGTGTTGAAAAAAAGCTGTAAGTATCAGTAAATCAGGTGGATGATTTTTTTTTGAACCCTGATTGAATTGGATTCAAGATGTAAAAAAAGCCCGGCGAACCGGGCTTAGGAGAGGTTTAATGTTGACATGCACAATGAATTCCCTGAAAGCTGTGAGTTTCGTCATGCCATGGAAAATTGTCATTGAAACTTTCATATTCCCAATAGAACTTATTGCGTGGTTTTGGATTGTTTCCTATCTCATTCATGGTATCAGTGTCATAAAGTCGGCCGTTGACCATGGTGTATTTAACGTATTGAGTATTTTGAATGTCTTCCAAAGGATCTTTGTCCAGCACAATCAAATCGGCCAGTTTGCCGGTTTCAAGTGATCCAATGTGTTTTTTCATTCCGATGTATTCGGCACCATAGATGGTTGCTGACCTCAGTACTTCGTGGTTGGTCATGCCTCCTTGTGAGAGGTTCCACATTTCCCAGTGTACACCTAATCCTTGTAGCTGACCATGACCACCTACACAGACTTTTACACCAGCGTCCACTAGTTTTTTACTCGATTTAGAAACCAGAATATGTCCATTTTCATATTCTTCTTCGGGTGCCATCGTTCGGTGACGAGATCGGCTGTCTATAATGGCTCTCGGTGTGTATTTTAGGAGCTTTTCGTTTTCCCATACATTAGTGTGCTGATACCAGTAATATTCTCCGTTCAGTCCTCCGTAGTTCACAATCAGCGTAGGGGTGTTTCCTGTTTTGCTGGCTGACCACAGTTTGATCACATCATCATATAGCGGTGCTACTGGTATGTTATGCTCGACGCTGGTATGTCCATCCAGAATCATCGTCATATTATGAAAAAACGTGGAACCACCTTCAGGGTAAACCATCACTTCCTGTTCGCGTGCCGCTTTGATGATCATTTGGCGCTGGCTTCTACGTGGCTGATTGTAACTTTTCACACTAAAAGTGCCATATGCTTTGGTACGTGAAATGGCATTTTGAGCATCTTCCAGGTTGTTGATTACTGCTTTGAAATCACCGTCTGCTCCATAGAGAATGGTTCCGGTTGAGAAAATCCTTGGCCCAACCATCCTACCAGCTCTGACCATTTCTGACTGAGACATAGCCGTCTCAGAGTTAGAAGAAGGATCGTGAGTTGCCGTAATTCCAAAAGCAAGATTGGCATAATAAGACCATTCTTTTTGTGGACCTACACCATAGCGGAATGCGCCGAGATGTGCATGAGTATCCACAATGCCCGGCATAATTACTTTGCCTGACACATCGTAGGTTTTAGCATCGGCAGGTACAGACACTTCATCTTTTGTGCCAATAGCTTTAATGCGATTTCCCTCTATCACGAAAGTACCGTTTTCAATTACCTCATCACCATTCATGGTGATGATTTTGGCACCTGTAAAGGCAATGGTTCCATCGGGAACATCGGACTCCAACTCCAATGCAATTTTGGTCTTTTCATGCGACATATCTGTAATGCTATCAGGGGATCCATCCAGAAAGGTGAAGCAATCTTTCAGATCGACACTATGATATTGGTTGCCTAATGTCCAATGAAGTTTTTGGCCATCAGTGGACCATTGTAGGTTAACACCAGCTTCTTCAGCTACTTTGGTAACAGGGAGTGCTTTGGTGCTTCCTGTCAGCTCAAAAGTCTGCCCATGATCTGAGAATGGCATGATATAAACATCGTAGAGCTCTCCAAAAGCCAGCCATCTTCCATCAGGGCTCACAGCATATTGATTGGCATATTTGGAATGAAAATGAACCTTTTCATCTTCACCATTCAGGTTGATACTTTTATAAGATTTGTCCAGTGAACCAAATAGGTAGCCTCCTGTTTGTACATAAATGCGGTTTCCTTTGGAATTGAATTTTGGATTTGAGCCATCTTCAGTAATGAATGTAGGTTTACCACCTGATTCCGGAATAGTATAAATGCCGGGCTTTACAGTATAACCATGCCCCAGTACACTGCTGCCACCTTCCTTCTCAAAAACAATGGTCTTCCCATCAGGAGAAAATGAAGGAGTACGATAAATACCTTTTTCGCTTGTGATTTTTACAGGGTTACCTCCAGAAGCTGGTACTTTCATAATGGCACCTTTGGTTTCATCATTCCAGGTGACATAAACAATGGTTTTTCCATCAGGAGAATAAGCTGGTTCATACTCCAGGTCAGTTCCTTTTGTCAATCTTTTTGGTTTGCCATTGGGTAATTTCATGGTATAGAGATAGCCTGCTGCATTGAATGCCAGCATCTTACTATCCGGAGAAGTAGTGGCATTACGAATTACATGGGCATCAAAGTTTTCAGGTGCAGGGTTCTGATCAAACACCAGTGCATCTGTGATCTGATGCTTTGCAGTGGCTTTAAATGGGATGACCGAAGCTTCTCCGGTTTCTGTGTTCAGCTTCCTGATTTTTCCTTTTGCATAAAGTATGATTGTTTTATTATCCGGGAGCCAATTGTAGTTAGGATACACACCGAAAATAGCCCAGGCTTCCTGCTGATCCTTCGTAAGGTCATCATATACTGGTCGTTGCATTCCGGTTTCCAGATCGTAGATATAAAGCACTGATTTGGTTCTGACTCTGCGTACAAAGGCAAGCTTCTTACCATCAGGGGACGTTTGTGGTCTTACAGCACCACCGGGCCCTTTGATGAGTGTTTCGGTTTCGCCAGTATTGCGATCGTATCTTTTGATCACATAGATTTGACTATTAGGATCTTTGTTGTACTGGAAGTAACCTCCTGGATATACATCTTCGCTGTAATAGAGGTAATCATTTGATACCCAAGGTTCTCCGGCATCTTGCTGATCATTTTTGCGCTTGGTTAGCTGAATTCCAGAGCCACCTGTGATATGATACATCCACATTTCACCCGCTCCCAGTGAGCGCTGGGAAGTGAAGTGTTTACGAGCGATCAGATATTGTCCATCGGGTGTCCATACGGCATTATTGAGTAGCCGAAAATCCTCTTTAGTGATCTGCTGAGCATTTGATCCATCTGTATCCATTGTCCAGATATTGTCAGCTCCACCAGCATCACTGGTAAAGGAGATTTTTTTGCCATCAGGGCTGAAGCGCGGCTGTACTTCATAAGCATGTCCAGTTCGTAAAGGCGTTGCCTCACCACCACCAACAGGCATCATATAAATATCTCCCAGCAGGTCAAAGACGATTTGTTTACCATCAGGACTTACATCCAGATTCATCCAGGTGCCTTCCTCCACAGTGATGGTGGTTTCTGAATAAGGTTCTACTGGCTTTGTAGTGTCCCACTCCTGAGCTATCACTGGACAGGATATTAGCAGAAGCAATAAATACGTAAGGTTTTTCATTTTGAGTGTCGATTATTTCACAGCTGCAAAATAGCGAAAGCTCAATCTGAAGAAATGAGAATTAGCCTAAACGGAAGATTTGGTTTGTAAGCGGGAAGGATATTGCCCGGAAAAGTAAGTAAGATTAAAAGGAAGTGGTTCTTTTCTTCTCATTGGTATAGATCAACAAAAGAGCACTGACGATAATCAGGTTCTTAAGTATGTACTGACCGACAAGTGATAAACTGTAGGGGTTTTGTGTAAAGGATGCATTTGGCAACAAGATCATTGGAATGAATGTGCACAACATATGCCAAAGCGCAATTCTTACCACCCATTTGGTTTGGATTTGGAGCATTAGTCCCAGTCCAATAAGACACTCTATTATGGCCAGTGAAAATAAAGCAACTTTTCCGCTAAACACTCCAAAGGTGATCAGCTCGATTGTTTCTCCTGCCAGGGCTTCTGCAGGACTGTAATTAGGTAGAAATTTTAGAAAACCAAATAGTACATAGATCAGACCTATGGTGATCCTTAAAAGTGTAATTCCATTAACTTCAATGAAGCTGATAATTTTGTCGTCAAGGCTTCTGATTTGGGATATTACTCTCTGCATAATTCTTTAGCTTAATTTCGAAAATAACAGAAACTTTCAATTATTAAAGGTGATAAAAGTCAAAATTTTATTTGCAAACGTTATCAATGCTCAATATTTCAAAAATAATTCCCATCCACTTCTGAAATTGGCCGGATAGTGCTCACTCCTTATGTGATATTCAGGATATTTGGTTACATTTTCAGTACACCCCGATAAACCCAATCACATGATGAGATTCCGAAGCGAGCAGATCATTGTTTTTTTATGTTGCCTGGTGTTACTAACTATTGAAGGAATAGCCCAGCAAAATACGCTTAAGTTTACCCAACTGAGTACAGATCAGGGACTTTCTACAGGTACTGTCAACACAGTATTCAAGGATAGTAAAGGTTATATCTGGATTGGCACCCTGGATGGTCTCAATCGCTATGATGGTTATGATATTGTAGTCTATAAGAATGACCCAAAAGACAGCCTCTCTATTTGTGGAAATTCTATCACAACTATTGCTGAAGATACCGACGGTCAGATTTGGATAGGAACAAAAAGCAATGGAATCAGCATCTTTAACTGGGAAACCGGGACATTTACTCATTTGAAACCTGATGGAAAGGAGAGTTCGCTATCTTCTACATATGTTAGAAAAATCCTGATCGACGAGCAGAACAGGATATTGGTAGCAACATCTGGTGGAGGGTTAGATATTTACGATTCGGAATCCAATGACTTTGATCATTTTCGTTTTGATCCTTCCAATCCTCAAAGTATAGGCAGCAACACTATTTTTTCGATTCTGGAAGATGTTCCCGGCAAGTTCTGGTTGGGTACACAATCAAACGGCATAGACTATTTTGATTTTGACAAAAAGAAATTTACTCATCATACCTATGAAAATAGTCCTTTAACAGCCAGAAGCAATCGAAAACCATTGCTCAAAGACTCTAATGGTAATTTGTGGGTTGGTACTGATGGTGACGGTATGTACAGGTATGACATTCAGAATGAATCATTTGAGCTTTATGCTCCAGGTTTACAGGAGGGAGGATTGCTATCGGGTATTGTTACTGCTTTTTACCAGACCAATGATGGAAAAATATATGTGGGAACAGATGGTAAGGGCATTAATGTGTTAGATCCCAAAACAAACAATTTCACCTATATCCAAGGTAACTTGATTGATCAATCGTCTCTTAGTAGTGATGCGATTTACGATTTTTATCAGGACGATTCTGATGTGCTTTGGGTGAGTACTTTTAGGGGAGGTGTTAATGTTTACAGTAAATACAGGTCTAAGTTTCAGTTGTTTCAGCAAATTCCTTTTAATGATAACAGTCTAAGCTTCAACTCTGTGATTGGTTTGTTAGAAAGCAAAGATGGTAGTATTTGGATGGGAACAGACGGTGGGGGGCTAGATCGTTTGGATCCGGTTTCGGGTAAGTTTAAGCATTACAGAAATGATCCACGGAACCAGAACACAATCAGTGGTAATGTTATCAAAAGTCTTTTTCAGGACTCTAAGGGTAATATTTGGGCAGGCACCTACGCATCTGGGCTTAACAGGATTGATTTTCGAACAGGAAATGTCAAGCGATTTTTACCTGACCCTGAAGATCCGAAAAGCCTTACAGACAGGAATATCTGGGCTATCAATGAAGATAAGGATGGCGATTTATGGATTGGTCAGTTGGGAGGGGGACTTGCAAAATATAATCACAGGCAACAAAATTTTGATCTCTACCCTGCCGGCAGTGAGCCCAATACACTGAGTAACAACCTGATTTCAGTGATTTTTTTTGATAGCCGGGATCAATTTTGGGTTGGCACAGAAGACGGAGGTCTTAATCTTTTTGATAAATCAACCGGAACAGCCAAAAGATTCATGCATAACCCTGAAGATGCTTCAACACTCCTGAATAATAATATAAGAAATATCATTGAAGATCGAAATGGGGTATTGTGGATTGCTACGGCAGAAGGAATCAATCTAATGGATACCAAAACATTGAGACTTTCCAGACCTCAGGTAAATGAGCTGCTCCCCAATAAAATGATCAATGGGATTTTGGAAGATGAAGAAGGTAATATGTGGATCAGTACTAATAAAGGACTGTCCAAATATAATCCTGAGTCTAATGAAATCAGAAATTTTTCTAAAGCTGATGGATTGCAGGGCAATGAATTTAACTATACTTCGTCCGTTAAAACACATGATGGCATGATGTATTTTGGTGGATTGAATGGTGTCAATGCTTTCAGGCCCGGGGAAATTAAGTTAAGTACTTTTGATCCACCGGTCGTTTTGACTGACCTCAGGATATTTGACCAATCTATTGCCCAGACAGGCGAGTTCAAAGGAAGAAAAGTGTTTGAAGGCTCATTGGGTCAACTGGAGAAACTCTCACTGACTTATGAGGATAATGTGTTTTCACTGGAGTTTGCTTCATTGGATTATACAGCTCCCATGCAAAACAAATACAGGTACATGCTTGAGGGGTTTGATGATGAGTGGATAAATGTTGATGCAAATAAGCGATATGCTTCCTATACCAACCTGGATCCTAAATCTTATACTTTCCGTGTTCAGGCTACAAATAGTGATGGCATTTGGTCCACAAAAGAACGCGCTTTGGAAATTGAAGTTTTGCCAGCCTGGTGGGCTACTTTGTGGTTCAAGGGACTGGTTTTGATTCTACTGATTTCATCAGGAGTGTGGATTTACCGCTGGAGGATTGCGCAAATCAAAATGAATCAAACGAACCTTGAAAAGAAAGTAGAAGAAGCAACAGCCCAGGTGTTAGCACAAAATGAAGCACTCAAAGGTCAGCAGGAAAGCCTTCAGAGTACAATCAAGGACACCAATTTTGTGATTGGTGAAGCAGTGGAGTCTGGCAACTTCAAAGCGAGAATTGACCTGGAGGGGAAAGAAGGCGAGTGGTATGATCTGGCAGCATCTATCAATCAGCTTTTCGAATCGATTTTAATGCCTTTTGAAGCGGTAAATAATATTGTCAATGCATTGGCAGCCAGTGATTTGAGTATGCGTTTTAAAGATGACGCCAAAGGAGATGTCTTACGATTGAAAGATAATTTGAATCATGCCCTGGACAACCTTTCAGAATTATTGGCAGAAATTATCACTCAGGTAGATGTGATCGGTAATTCCTCCCAAGAGATGTCAATCACCAGTGAAGAGATGAATGTTAGTACTGGAGAGATAGCAGCTTCTATTGGAGAGATGAGCAAAGGGGCTCATGATCAGGTGAACCGAATTGATGAGTCTTCAAGGTTGATTGAAGGAATTCTCAAGTTTAGTAATGAAATGAGCGACCAGGCAAGAAGTATCAACGAAGCGGCAAACAGAGGTGTGGATCAAAGTGATTCGGGTAAGGCGTTGATTGAAAAGCTCGATGAAAGAATGAAAAATATCATCGAATTTTCTACTGATACCACCAAGTCTATGAGGCTTCTCACTGATCGGTCCAGGGAAATTGCCAGAGTCCTTAACATTATCAAAGAAATCGCCAGTGAAACTAATCTGCTGGCATTAAATGCAGCAATCGAAGCGGCTAAGGCTGGTGATGCCGGTAAAGGGTTTGCAGTAGTAGCGGAACAGATCAGGCAATTAGCTGAGAATTCTGCCACTTCAGCCAAGGAGATCGAGTCGATGGTGGCTGAAGTTCAAACAGCTATTAATTCTACCGCCAAATTGGTGGGTGATATGGGAAATGTGATCTCAGGAGGAGAAGAAGCTTCCAGAAACGCGTCCGCTTCTTTTGAGGATCTGGCAACTTCCTATTCGCAAACATTGCAGCTTTCAGAGGGAATTGTAAAGGCAACCTCTCAACAAACGGAGGATTTAAGAAAAGTGGTTGGGTTGATGGAAAGTGTGGTGGTAATAGCTGAGGAAACAGCTTCTGGTACAGAAGAAGTGGCCAGCTCATCATCCGAGCTGTCAGCAGGGATGGGCGATTATAACAAGAGAACCCAGGAGGTGATGCATATCGTGGAAAGACTCAAGGAAAAGGTGGAGCAGTTTAAGCTTTCAAATGATTCAACGGTTTAAAATATGCTCGGAGATCAACCAACCAGCACTCCAGCAGGCTTGAAAATTAAAGCCCCCGGTGATTGCGTCAATGTCCAAAACTTCCCCGGCAAGATAAAGACCTGAAAACCGATTGCACTCGAACGTTTTCAGGTCGATTTCACCAAGCTCAATCCCTCCACAAGTGACAAATTCATCTTTGAAGGTGCTTTTGCCATTCACAGTATAAAGTCCCTGAGACAATTCTTCTGTGAGCTTGTTGACTTGCTTTTTAGATATTTCTGCACATGTTTGTTCTTCGGCTACATCTGTCAGGCTGCAAAGCCTTTCCCAAAATCTTCTGGGTAGATCAAAAGGAATTTGGTTCTTGATGAGTTTCTTTGGATGAATCGTTCGGAGGTCCTGCAGCGTTTTTCTTACCTCTTCCTGGTTCAGGTGTGGGAGGAAGTTGATCAGGATTTGAAACTTGTATCCTAAGTCTTTGAGCTCTAGTGCCCCCCAACTGCTAAGCTTCAATACTGCTGGTCCGCTCAGTCCCCAATGTGTAATTAGCAATGGTCCGGTTTCCTCCAGCTTTGATTTTACTACCCGAACTTTCACTTCAGGAAAACTCACACCAGGCAAGTCTTCGATACGCTCATCTTTGATGTTGAAAGTAAATAGGGAAGGTGCAAGTGGAGTTTGTTTCAACCCCAGATCGGTTAGTATTCTTAAGGATTGGTTTGATGATCCGGTAGTGAATATGACCTTGTCAGCTTCCAGCTCTCCTTCTGAGGTTAGCACCACCCAATAATCAGTTCTGTAGTAAATGGCCTTTACGCTTGTATTGGTTTGGATTTTGATGCCTAACCTGTATGATTCATTTACAAAACAATCGATGATTGTTTGTGAGGAGTTGGATGAGGGAAACACTCTAAGATCATCTTCAACATGTGTCTCGACTCCTCGTTCAGCCAGCCATTCGATCATATTGTTTGAAGAAAAAGTCTTGAAGACACTGTAGAGCTTTTTGCCACCACGCGGATAAAACTGCACCAATTCCGATGGGTTGGATCGGCCATTGGTGACATTGCATCTGCCACCACCTGAGACTTTTACTTTACTCAGCAGTTTACTCGTTTTTTCCAAAATGGTAATTTCAGATTCCGGATGCTTTTCAGCAATATTCACAGCTGCGAAAAAGCCGGCAGCTCCACCTCCAACAACTATGATTCTCACCGGTCCATTTTTTTCTCTTCGAAAGTCACATCTTCTCCCTTTCTGTAGTGAATTCTGAAATAAACCAAACACTCGTCAGCTCCAGCATCTAAAACTGCTTTTTGAGCTTTGTTTGCGATTTCCATTAGTTGATCATACTGACCTTCCATTACTGTTTCAAATGGTGTAATGATATGGTTTACTCCAGAGCCCTGGATTACTTCAATGGCTTTGTCCACAAGGTCATAACTATGATGAGTTTTACTTTTGGGGACGATCTGTATTCCCAGTGAGATTTTATGTTCTGTCATTAGTTGAATTGGTTCATGGTCCTTTGCAGACCTATTGTACAAAATGCCAGCAGTGCGTCAATTGAGCGGTCTATGTTCAACACAAGCTCATCCATTTCTTTTTTGTCGAAGGGACTCAATACGTAACTGACCTGATGACCCTTGTGAAAATCATCTCCAACTCCGAACCGTAATCTGGCATAGTCCTGGCCTCCGGTAAGTTGCTCGATATTTTTCAACCCATTGTGACCTCCGGCTGAACCCTTACCTTTTAACCGGATCTTTCCATAAGGCAGAGCCAGATCATCGGTGATGACCAGAAGGTTTTCTTTTTGAACCTTTAACTCATTGAGCCAGTAGTTGACGGCTTTTCCACTCAGGTTCATGTAAGTGGTTGGCTTGATCAGGTGTATGGTTCGGCCTTTATACTTGAGCTCCGAAATAAATGCATGTTTGCTATGCTCAAACGTCAGACCTTCTTTATCAGCAAGCCTGTCAAGCACCAAAAATCCAATATTATGTCGTGTGAGTTCGTATTCAGGGCCAATGTTGCCCAGTCCTGCGATCAGATATTTCATAATTCAGCAAAAATAAGCTTTCAGGATTCAATATGTCACAATTTGGAGAAAGGATTCAGCCATGAACGACTACAAATCATTCATGACTAAAAATGAATAGTACATTACTTCAATGCAAAAACCGTGAGGTTTTGCTCGTTTTATGCTCATCAGCTAAATGCTGTTCTTTAGCAGAAGGAGTAGGTTCAGTAAGCCCCTGGAGAAATTTCAAATGCTCCTTGATGTCCCGTAAGAGCATATCAGCCATATCGAGACTCATGTCATTTTTGACTACCACTCGCTGGACTACAGTTTCATGAACATTTGCTGGTAAGGCATAGGCGGGCACTTGCCATCCATTCATTAACAATCGATCTGCGAGATCATACAATGTCCAGTTTTTTTGAGGAGAGGTTATTTTCCAACAAAATACCGGAATGTCACGGCCATCAGTCAGTAGTTCGAATATCCCAATTTCCTTGATTTTGGAGGAAAGGTAAAGAGCTACTTCCTGGGAGTGTTTTTGGATACTTTTATAGCCTTCAAAACCTAATCTGAGAAACTGGTAATACTGAGCCAGCACCTGATTTCCGGGGCGTGAAAAATTAATGGCCATAGTTGGCATTTGTCCTCCGAGGTAATCTACATGGAAGACAAGGTCTTCAGGGAGATATTCCTCGCTTTTCCAGATGACCCAGCCCACGCCAGGATACACAAGACCATATTTATGACCTGAAGTGCTGATAGAATGGACCCATTTCAACCTGAAGTCCCATTCCAGGTCCGGCTGAAGAAACGGAGTGATAAAACCTCCTGATGCAGCATCTACATGGATAGGAATGTTGAATCCGGTTTTGGCATTAAACTCATCGAGCTTTTGATCCAAAAGCTTGATGTCATCATATTCTCCCGTATAAGTGATGCCCATGATTGGGACTATGCCAATGGTATTTTCATCGCACATTTCCAGTGCTTTGTCAATATTCAGTTTATAGTCACCTTCCTCCATTGGCACTTCTCTCAATTCTATATCCCAATACTTGCAGAATTTTTCCCATACCACCTGAAATCCAGAGCTTAGAACCAGGTTAGGAATTCGGCTGGTATTCATTGGTAAGTTGTTTCTTTCTCGCCAATTCCATTTCATAGATAGCCCACCTAGCATACATGCTTCTGATGAGCCTACTGTGGAGCATCCAATGGCTCCATGTTCAGAATGTGCATTCCATAAATCCGCTATGATATTGACACACCTGCTTTCTATCTCTGCAGTTTGAGGGTATTCAGATTTGTCAATCATGTTTTTGTCCATGGTTTCACTCATCAATTGCTTCACTTCAGGCTCCATCCATGTAGTGACAAAAGTTGCCAGGTTCAATCGGGCATTTCCATCTAACATGCATTCATCGTGTACTATTTGGTATGCAGCTCCAGCAGACATTGGTTTTTGAGGAATCTTGTTTTTAGGAACTTCTTTGTTTTCCTGGTTTACTAAAAAGTTGGATGATTGGATCGTGAGGTTAGCTGAAGAGGTTTTGTGTTTTCTGTGCAGCATGCTTGATTGTAGATTGAAATAAAGAAAGGATAGTATGGGATGTGGAAGGAAAGGAAACCCAATACTTTGCCAACGAACATTATTTCAACTTGTTGAGTGAAAGCTTAATAAAATCTTTGTTTAAAGCGAAAAAACAGACATTCTGTAGAGAATCTGGAATTTTAAATAAATAATACGTATAACTTTATAATGATAAATGGGCATAAAAAAATCCTGCTTCATTTCTGAATGCAGGATTTTCGAATTTAATTGGATGCTGAGTTTTAAGCTTCTGCTTCTTCCTCTTCGCCTTCTGCTTCCTCTTCAGCAACTTTTCCTCTAAGAGCTCTTGGTACTTCGATACCCATGATCGTTACCAAAGGACTATTTAGAATTTCAAAGTTTTCTGTAGCAACTTCACCTACTTTCACAGATTTACCAAGGCCTAGTTTAGATACATCTACCTCGATGTATTCAGGCATATCCTTAGGAAGTGCTTTAACAGTAAGGAATCTTAATTTCTTAATTAATTTACCACCTTGCTGGATACCTGGAGGTGTTCCAACAGGACGTACCGGAATATCCATTTTGATTTTTGTACCACGGAACAACTGAAGGAAATCCACGTGCATGATAACCTCACTTACTGGGTGGAACTGGATGTCCTGAAGGATCGCTTCAAATTCTGCTCCTTCAATATTCAGGTTCACAAAGTGTGCTTCATCGGTGTAAACAAGATCTCTAAACAAAATCATTGGAGCATAGAAATGAACCTGCTCTTCACCACCGTAAAGAACACCTGGGATCATTCCTTCTTCCCTCAGTTTTTTTGCTTCGGACTTGCCGAGATTCGCTCTATTATACCCTACAATCTCAACAGTTTTCATAATTGTATATAGTTAAATATTAAATAATTACTTAATGAATAGCTCACTTATAGATTCGTGAGAATGGATTCTTCTGATAGCCTTGGCAAAGAAATCTGCTACGGTCAAAACTTTAATTTTTTCACTTTTTTGCTTCAGGCCAATGGTGTCTGTAGTGATCAGTTCTTCCAGCTCTGAGTTTTCGATATTCTCATACGCCTTGCCAGATAAAATAGGATGTGTACATACGGCTCTTACTGATGTAGCACCTTTCTCTTTTAGGAGGTTGGCAGCTTTACAGATGGTTCCTGCTGTATCTACAAGATCATCCACTAAGACCACATCTTTTCCTTCAACATCCCCAATGACCTGCATGGATGCAATCTCATTAGCTCTTTTTCTGTGTTTGTCACACACGACCATATCCGCTTCAAAAAACTTGGCAAAGGTTCTTGCCCGGGCTGTTCCTCCTACATCAGGTGAAGCAAAGATCAGGTTGTCAAGATTTAGACTTCTGATATACGGAACAAAGATGGCAGAACCATCCAGGTGATCCACTGGGATATCAAAAAATCCCTGAATCTGGCCGGCATGCAAGTCCATCGTCATGATCCTGTTAGCTCCAGCAGCTGTAATAATATTGGCCATCAATTTCGCCGCAATGGCTACTCTGGGACGATCCTTCCTGTCTTGACGTGCATAACCAAAATAGGGAACCACAACAGTTACATATTTTGCACTTGCTCTTCTTGCAGCGTCAATCATCAGCAGCAACTCCATAATATTTTCAGTAGGAGGGGCAGTGGATTGTATGATAAATAAGTCACTACCACGAACAGATTCGTTATAACTAAAATTTAGTTCACCATCACTGAATTTCTGAGAAGTACATTTACCAAGAGGTTTTCCATAAGCTTCAGCAATACGTGTGGCCAAATCTATGGTTCCTTTACCTGCATAAATGTTTACTGCGGACATGAATATGGGCTTTTAAAGAATGAATCCCGATTCCGATAAATCGGATCGGGATTACTTGTTGGCCTACTAGGGCTCGAACCTAGACTCTTCTGAACCAAAATCAGACGTGTTGCCAGTTACACCATAGGCCATTATTGATGAAATATTTCAAGGTAATATCTCAGAACCTCCACCGGAATAAGTCTGATTTTAATCAGACCTGCCTGCCGGCAGGCAGGCGTGTTGCCAGTTACACCATAGGCCATTATTGATGAAATCTTTTTAAGGTTGATTTCCAAACCCTACCAGAAAAGGCTGATTTTGTCAGAACCTTACTGGTTTTTAGCCGTGTTGCCTCCCGATAGCTATCGGGAACACCATAGCCCAATCTCTTTTGAAGTTTCTTTAAGCCAAACCTCGTTGCTGCTTTCTGATCAGTACTGATCGTGAAAACGGATTGCAAAAGTAGAAATATTTGGAGGAAATAGACAACACAGTTTACAAAAAATCTTAAAAAAGTTCCCGAGGCGATTATTGAAGTAAGGTTCTTTTTTGATTTTCAATAAGTTATGATAACGAATCAATGAGTAAAATGGATTTAATGATTATGAAAGATAGACTGAGTTACTTAAAAATCCTGACCAAATTGGTCACGAATCAATATGTTGTATAAATTTAATGCAACGCATCAGTAATGGAATATTCGCAACAACAACTATCGGTCATAGAGAGCCAGGGAAACCTGGTGGTAAATGCTATTGCAGGATCAGGTAAGACTTCCACGCTTATTGGGTATGCTGCTCGCCGAAAGTCCGGTCGTATTCTTTACCTCGCGTTCAACAAGTCAGTAAAACAGGAAGCTGTTGAGAAATTTCGTGAACATGGTTTGCGAAATGTAACAGTGGAAACGGCACATTCTCTGGCTCTTCAGCACATGAGAGGACATTCACTCAATATTTACAATGGTACTTATCAGGCTTTTGATGCTAAAAGGTTTCTGGGCTTCAAATTAAAAGACGCCATTGAAGATATGCGCTTTGGTCGGCATGTTTTACAGTTGGTGAGTAAATTTTGTAACAGTACCGCCAATGCGGTTTCTGAAGTAGACTATCTCTCTGGTTTGCAAGGTGAAGATCGTGCTTTTGCAGCCAAACATCAGGATAGGTTAATTCTGAATGCCCGCCAGTTTCTGGGGATGATGGATAAAGGTGAAATCGAGATGATCCATGATTTTTACCTTAAAAAGTACCAATTATCACAACCTGATTTGTCAGCATATGACTGCATCTTGTTTGATGAAGGTCAGGATGCTTCCCCAGTGATGCTGGATGTGTTTCTGCGCCAGTCAGCTACTAAAGTGATTGTGGGTGATGAACATCAGCAGATTTACGGTTGGCGTCATGCTGTCAATGCTTTGAAGAATTCTGGTTTTAATCGTAAATACCTGGAAACTAGCTTTCGTTTTGACCGACATATTGGTGAATTGGCAAAGAGTATTCTGGCCACAAAAAATATTCTGGAGGAGATTCGTGTTCCACAAATTATTGGTAAAGGAACTCCTTCTGAAGATAAAACCCGCGCTACACTGGGGCGTTCCAATAGCGCTATTTTGGTGGATGCAATTGAGAAACTGATCGATACCGAAGCGATTAAAAGTGTCTATTTTGAAGGACATTTCAACTCATATACCTATGCGGATGAAGGTGGCTCGGTATATGATGTGCTCAATTTGTACATGGGTAACCGAAAGTTAATCCGAAACCCCATGATTAAGGCATTTCAGGATTTTGTGGAGCTGGAAGAATATGTAGAGAAAACAAACGATGCTTCCCTCAAAGGAATTATGAATGTGGTGAAAAAGTATGGTAAGGAGTTGCCAGGTATCATCAAGACCATTAAAGATCGACACCTGGAGCATGAGGATAAGGATAAGGCGGAGATGATCTACTCTACAGTACACAAAGCCAAAGGAATGGAATATGGTGAGGTCTCTTTGCTGGGAGATTTTTTAGGCGAAAAAAAGCTTTTGGAACTTCTGCCCCGACAAGATGTGGACCTGGATACAGACAAGGTGCTGGAAGATATCAATGTGCTTTATGTGGCAGTGACCCGTGCCAAAAACAAACTCATTATTCCTGATATCCTGGTGCCGGAAGCTTTTGATGCTGGCAGAGGAAAATCGATTGAAATCATCAAAACACAAGAAGAGGAGCCCGAATATGATGATGAGGAACTTTTTTTTGATTTTAGAGCCGGGCCTGAACCGAAAATAGCACATGCTGAAAGCAAAGCATATTCTGTAAAAGCCGTTCGTGAGAAGCACAAACATGCTTACAAAGGCTGGTCAGTTGATGAAGATAAAGCACTGCAAAAAATGCACAGGGCCGGGAAAAAAGTGAAAGAACTGGCTGAATATTTTGGCAGAACCAAAGGTGCCATAAGATCACGACTTAAGAAGCTGGAATTAATTGATTAATTCAATTTTTGCTAGCATTCCTGCCGGTATCATGTAATATTTGATTGTTTTGCCTTAAATATTTTCAAACGTTTCACCAATTATGAAAAGAACACTCATCGTACTTTTTGGAATGCTGATCGCAGCCTTGTCAACGCCACTTAGGGCCCAGCAAAATTCGCTGCTTTGGAAAGTGAGCGGAAATGGCCTTTCAAGTCCATCTTACTTGTATGGTACCATTCATATTATGTGTGACCAGACAGCGTTAGAGCCTTTTGTTACAGATGTAATTGGGAAATCTGGGAAGGTTTATCTGGAGCTTGACCTGGATGATCCGGGCCTGCAAAATCAAATTCAGAAGCTCTCTATTGATCCATCGATGCAAGAATTCTATGATCAGCTAGATGCTTTTGATAAGGATGCCATCAATGAGTTTTTACGTGAGAAATACAATGCAGATCTTACGCAGCTGGGAATGCTCAAGCCCTTTGCCTTGATGACTTTGATTTTAGTGAAAAGGGTGCCATGCGATCAGTTTACATCGATGGAAGATCTGATCATGAAAATGGCCAGGTCAAAAGGTAAGCGTATCATTGGATTGGAAACGGTGGCTTTCCAGATGGGCGTTTTTGATAAAATTCCAAAGGAAGATCAAATGCAGTGGATCATGGATATTCTTGATTCGGACTATGAATATGAATTTCAGGATATGCTGGATGCTTATAAAGAACAGGATTTGGAAGAGCTGGAATACCTGATGCAGGAATCTCCTGGTTTTGAAAACTATGTTGGCCTGATGATCTATGATCGCAACAGGGATTGGATCCCGAAAATCGAAGCTGCCATGAAACAGGGAAGCACTTTTGTTGCCGTTGGAGCCGGACATTTGTCCGGAAGCCAGGGCGTATTGACACTATTGGAGGACAAAGGTTACACAGTTGAACCAGTTAAGTAGTTGTTTAGTTGAATAAGGACAAACTCGAAAAACCATGGAAGCAGTAGTTATGACCAATTCGGGAGGGCCGGAAGTTTTACAAATTCAGGAATGGACAAATCCAACCATTCATCCTGATGAAGTCCTGATTAAAGTGATGGCAGCCGGAGTGAATCGGCCGGATTTGATTCAGCGCGAAGGTAAATATCCGGCACCTCCGGGTGTGCCGGCGGATATTCCGGGTCTGGAAGTTGCCGGAGTGATTGAGGAAGTTGGAGCTCATGAGAAGAGATGGAAAGTAGGAGATAAGGTTTGTGCATTGCTGGCGGGTGGAGGTTATGCTGAATTCGTATCGGTTCATGGAGCTCAATGCCTACCGGTTCCTGAAGGCTTATCTTTTGCTGAAGCAGCATCACTTCCGGAGACTTTTTTCACGGTTTGGACCAATGTTTTTGATAGGGGACGATTCCAATCCGGAGAATCCTTTTTGGTACACGGAGGAACTTCCGGTATCGGCGTTGCGGCTATCCAAATGGTGAAAGCAATGGGAGGAAAAGTATATACCACTGCAGGATCGGATGAAAAATGCACGTTTGCAGAAAACCTGGGTGCTGCCAAGGCCATCAACTACAAGAAGGAAGATTTTGCCGAAGTACTTAAGGGGCTAGAGCCAAAAGGAATCGATGTGGTTCTGGATATGATTGGAGGGGATTATACCGCCAAAAATATTGGGCTACTGGCAGTGGAAGGCCGGATGCTGATTATCAATGCCATGTCGGGAGCGGTAGCTCCGGTTAACCTTATGCAGATCATGGTGAAAAGATTGACTGTGACAGGATCTACTCTCAGAGTGAGAGATAGCGCTTTTAAAGGGGCGATTGCCGCGAACCTTGAGAAACACATCTGGCCATTGATAGAAAAGGGAGCAATTAAACCTATTATTTACAAGGAGTTTCCATTAGAGGAAGCTGCTGAAGCTCATCGGTTGATGGAAAGCAGTCAGCACATTGGGAAAGTGGTTTTGACCGTTGAATAACTCAATTCCTCAAAGTGGCTCTAAGTCGATTGGGAACTTTGAAAAATCCAAATACATCCATAATGGATTGACAGGCAATATCTGCCGCCATGATGGATGGGAGATAGGCTCCTTCACTCTGAATGATTGCTATACCGAGGATGCTTTCTTGTAACATCAGTTTGTCATTTCGGCCATTTCCGACGCTTAGTGTATTTTCTGTGCCAAGCTTTCTTACAAAATCACGTTTACTCAAGTCCTGATTGTTTTCCGCTATTTTCACGACTTTGCAGTTGATACCAGCCAGTTCTTGCTCTACAGAGCCATAAGTATCTGCAGTGATCACATGAAAGTTAAGATCTGCAGAGAGTTCATTGATCAAATTTCCAACTCCTTCAATCAACTTGCCGTCCAGGGCAATAGTGCCATTATAGTCGAAAACTACATGTTTGAGATTGATGGTTTCTCCACCGGGAATATCGAAGGTCATGGTGAATTTGTTTCTGCTATTTTACGAATTCTATTTATGAAACCAATCATTAGGGTTAGTATTTGCAAGGTTAAGCACTTTGATAAAACTGATTCTCAATTCGCGAATCACGAATAAACCAATAATTACAGCACTGTTACCAACTTCTCAACCGCAAGATTGGCTGACTGAACAGCCCCTTCCATGTATCCCGGGTAATAATCTGATGTTTCCGAACCGGAAAAAATCACCTTTCCATCAAAGTAGTTTTCTCTGAATATTGGATGACCATTGTTTTGGTGAGGTTGGTTCCATTGTCCTTTGGAGACTTTGACTAAAGGATCATCTTCCCAGAGTGTTTCCTGGTAATTGATGTAATTTTTTGCATCATCACCAAGTATTGCTGAGAGCTGATGAATGACACGCTCTTTACGTTCTTCCTGAGAAAGCTCATTCAGCGAAGGATTCAGGAAGCCACAAAGGGAGAACTTGGTTTCCTCTTGATTTGAATGGTCGTAGCACTCAGTAAAGGGGCCATAATTACTGAAGATCGTTCCGGTCTTATTACCTTCTCGCCAAAATGGTTTTTGATACTCTAAAGCAGCCTTAGTACTGTCTTCCATCCAGGTTTGTGTTGCTTTGGCTACCTGTATCAGAGAAGAAGGGATTTCAGGTGAGAAATGAATTTGAGTAGCCCAGACTTTAGGAGGGATTGTAATAATCACCTTCTCACAACTAAACCGATCATCATTATCAGTTTTAATGATTACCTGATCAGCAATTTCAATGTTGGTTACTTCCTTTTGGAGAAGTATATGTTCCTGACCCACCAAAGAAGCAAGATGATGAATGATTTGGCTGGTGCCATTGGCAAATCGATAGCTTGGAGTTTGGTCGGGTAGAGGATATTGACCGTTTTGTGGTGAGTTAGGATCGTAGAAATAATAATCAGCGCTATGATATTGAGGGAAGTAGTCGAAATTCATTTCCTTGATCAATGCGATTAGGTTTCGATGCTGAGGGCCAAACCACGTAGCACCCATTTCCATTGGGGTCTGATTTTCTCCATACAAAGTATGAATCCTTCCTCCAACTCTACCTCTTGCTTCCAGAATTTTGAAATCAATACCGTGCTGCTTCAACCTGTAGGCTGTCAATAATCCGGAAAGTCCGGCTCCAATAATGATCACCATTATCCACTGCGTTTATCAAAAAGAATTTAATGGATTCATAACTCTGAATGACCGGACTTGTTGAAAGATTTTTTGATCCTTTTTATAAAAAGCTTCTTGGCATTCAATTCACTCATCGGTAAGTTGCCTTTTATTATTGAAAAAAGACATAAGGATTATAATGAGAGTATTTTTTACGGGAGGATCGGGAAAAGCCGGAAAGCATGTTGTGCCTTATTTATTGGATCAGGGACATCAGGTGTTGAATGTAGATCTCAAACCTCTTGATTACCCAGGAGTGAATAACTTGATTGCAGATATTACGGATTCAGGACAGATGTTTGATGCAATGAGTTCGTATGCCAGTCTGGATGAACTTGATTCCGGAACTGGTCCGCAGAAGTTTGATGCTGTAGTCCATTTTGCTGCCGTACCAAGGATCATGATTAATCCTGACAATGAAACATTCCGTGTCAATACAATAGGTACTTACAATGTGATTGAAGCGGCTGTTAAGCTTGGGATCAGGAAGATCATCATTGCTTCATCAGAGACGACTTATGGTGTTTGTTTTTCGGATGGAAAAACTGATCCGCAGGTACTGCCACTAGAGGAAGATTATGATGTAGATCCAATGGATAGCTATGGTTTATCCAAAGTGGTCAATGAGAAAACCGCTCGCAGTTTTCAGCGTAGATCAGAATTTGATATTTATGCCCTTCGCATTGGTAATGTGATTGAACCGCATGAATATGCTGAGTTGTTTCCGCATTATTTCAAGCATCCGGAAGTCCGTCGAAGAAATGCTTTCTGCTATATCGATGCACGCGATCTGGGACAGATTGTGGATCTGTGTTTGCAGAAAGATGGACTTGGTTATGAAGTTTTCAATGCCGGCAATGACCACAATGGAGCGGTGATTCCCAGTAAGGAATTAGCGAAACGATTTTTTCCGGGAGTTCCGCTTTCCCGAGATCTGGAAGAACATGAAGCTTTATTTTCTAACCGAAAAATCCGTGAAGTCCTCGGCTTCAAAGAGCAACACAACTGGAGAAAGTATGTGGAGTGGGAGTGATTGAAATTTACACCGTGCTAAAGCACGGTGCAATTGTTTTGCTTACTGTTAACTGCCTACTGCCTACCAGAAATCCATTTTCTCGCATTCACAAACGGCTCGATCCATACAGAAACTTCATCTCCTTTGATCGGTTCGTTGTGTGCCCAGTTCCATGGGAAGATCGTTCGCTCCAGGTGCGGCATGATTGCTACATGTCGGCCATCCTTTGACGCTACAGAAGCTGTTGCAAAGTCACTGCCATTTGGATTGCCGGGGAATGCTTCGTAAGTATATTTCACAGGGATATTGTAGTCCTGTGGCTTACCAGGAAGCACAAAACGACCTTCACCGTGTGCCAGCCAGATCCCCAACTGACAGTTTGCCAGTGAACCAAACATGACGGTGTTGTTTTCCAATACATCTACATTCACAAAGGCCGACTCAAACTTACCGGAAATGTTGTGGTGCATTCGCGGATGCGCATCGCCTAACTCAGGGTAGATTACACCTAGTTCCATCATTACCTGGCAGCCATTGCAGACACCAAGACTGAGTGTGTCTTCACGTTTGTAGAAGTTGTCAAGTGCTGCTTTAGCTTTTTCATTGAAGATGAAAGATCCGGCCCAGCCTTTGGCAGAACCCAGCACGTCTGAGTTGGAGAACCCGCCCACAAATACGATCATGTTGACATCAGAAAGATCTTCACGACCTGCAATCAAGTCAGTCATGTGAACGTCTTTCACGTCAAATCCTGCCAGATACAATGCATAAGCCATTTCACGGTCACCATTTACACCTTTTTCACGGATGATTGCTGCTTTGATGCCTGAAGCAGTTCGGCGTTTTGGATCGATTCCGTAATGTTCAAAAGTTCCCTCAAATCCTTTTGGAAATGAATAGGTGAGTGGTTGTTCTTTAAAGTTTTGGTAGCGCAGGTCTGCCAATTCAGGAATGGTCTGCTCACGATCCAGATGATGCGAGGTGCTTACCCAGATATCTCGCAAATAATCGATAGAAAGCTCCAGATCCCAGTCTTCTTTACGCAAGGTCAAGGACCGTGCTTCATCGGTGGTTCCCAACTCAATTGCGGCAGTATTATGCTTAGCCAAAATCGCTTTTACGCTCTCTTTATCCTGCACCTGAATGACTACTGCCGGATTTTCAGCAAACAGGATTTTCACTGCATCCTGCTCATCAAATCCATCCAGGTTGATGTCCAATCCTCCTTTTTCATTCGGAAAATTCATTTCCAATAATGTAGTGATCAAGCCACCTGCTGACACATCATGACCCGCCAGAACCAACCCTTCATTGATCAGTTCCTGCAATGCATTGAATGCATTGGCAACAATTGATGCTTCGGTATCAGGTGCTGTCTTCCCAATGACAGAATTAGCTTGTGCAAAACTGCTTCCACCAATTTTCAGTGATCCATTGCTAAAACTGATATATAGAAGTGAGCTGCCAGTTGCAGCTTTCATATTAGGAGTGATGACTTTACGAATGTCACTCACTTCTCCGACAGAGCTTACGATAACGGTGCCTGGCGCCAGTACTTTTTGACCATTCGGATATTTCTGCGCCATGGAAAGTGAGTCTTTTCCGGTAGGGATATTCACTCCCAAGGAACTTGCAAACTCACTGATTTCTTTAACTGCCTGATACAATCGGGCATTTTCACCATCGTTTTTGGCTGGCCACATCCAGTTGGCACTCAGCGATACACCGCTTAGTCTGTGGGTTAGTGGAGCCCAAACAAGGTTAGTCAACGCTTCAGTCACTGAAAGTCGGGAGCCGGCTCCTGCATGGATCAAAGCAGGAACCGGAGCATGTCCAAGACTCGTTGCAATTCCTTTGTTGCTGTTGAAATCAAGAGCCATCACCGCCACATTGTTGAGTGGAAGCTGAATAGCACCAACAGTCTGCTGCATGGCCACTTTGCCAGTTACAGATCGGTCCACTTTATTAGTTAGCCAGTCCTTGCAGGCCACAGCTTCCAACTGAAGTACATGTTCTACATATTCTTCAATCTTCTCCGCTTCGAATTCTTTCTCAGCAAAGTCACGCTGTTGTGTTTTGTCTGTAAGTATGGTTTTTGGAGAAGAACCGAAAAGATGGATCATCTTCAAATCGAATGGAGCTTCATCAGCACCTGTTCGTTTGAATTTCAACTCCAGATCACCAGTGGTTTTGCCTACTTCATAATATGGAGCACGTTCGCGGGCAGAAACGTTTTTTAGGTATTCTGCGTCTTTTGGATCAATCACAAGGCCCATACGCTCTTGTGATTCATTTCCAATTAGTTCTTTTTCGGATAGGGTAGGGTCCCCAACCGGGAAGTTTTCCAGGTGGAATTCTCCGCCAGTATCTTCTACCAGCTCAGAGAGACAATTGAGGTGTCCGCCTGCTCCATGATCATGGATAGAAACCACTGGATTGTGATCCAGCTCCGCCATAGCGCGAACAGCATTGGCTACACGTTTTTGCATTTCAGGATTGGAACGCTGAACAGCGTTGAGTTCCAATGAACTGGAAAATGCGCCTGTATCAACTGAAGATACGGCACTTCCACCCATTCCAATTCGGTAATTATCACCACCGAGGATCACTACCGTTTGGTCTTTTTCGACCTTCTTCTTCAGACCGTCTTTCAGCTTGGCAAAGCCAATACCTCCAGCCAGCATGATCACTTTGTCGAAAGCGATCGTTTCTTCATTTTCCTCATGCTCAAAAGTGAGCAAGCTTCCGCAGATCAGCGGCTGACCAAACTTGTTGCCATAGTCGCTGGCACCGTTTGAGGCTTTGATCAGAATATCTTTTGGTGATTGGTAAAGCCATTTTCTGGGCTGCACCTTATTTTCCCATTTTTTACCTTCTCCCAGTCGGGAATAAGAAGTCATGTAAACAGCTGTTCCTGCCAGTGGAAAACTGCCGATTCCGCCAGCCATACGGTCACGAATTTCTCCGCCTGATCCGGTAGCTGCACCATTGAATGGTTCTACAGTTGTTGGGAAATTGTGCGTTTCGGCTTTGAGTGAAATGATCGATTCATAGTCCTTCACTTCAAAGTAGTCAGGCTTGTCCTGCGTTTTTGGAGCAAATTGTTCTGCAATAGGTCCTTTGATGAAAGCGACATTGTCTTTGTAGGCAGAAACGATCTGACCCGGATGATCCTGAGAAGTCTTTTTGATCCACTGAAACAGCGTAATAGGCTGCTCATCTCCATCGATGATGAAGGTGCCATTGAATATTTTGTGTCGGCAGTGTTCGGAGTTGATCTGAGAAAAACCGAATACTTCTGAGTCTGTGAGGTCCCGACCAATTTGTTCTGAAACACCCTTCAGGAAGTCGATTTCCTCTTCGCTCAGCGCCAGGCCTTCACTTTCGTTGTAAGCTTCCAGGTCGCTGATGTATTCGATCGGTTTCGGCTCAATATGCAAAGTGAAAATATCCTGATTGATGCTGGTGTATTTCTGCTGAAGCATCGGGTCAAAAAGCTGACCATTGTCTGTCCGGAATATTTCGATACGTTCCAAACCCTCGATCCCGGCATTCTGAGTGATCTCCACGGCATTGGTACTCCATGGAGTAATCATTTCTTTTCTTGGCCCAACAAAGCTTCCGGATATTTCCGTCTTGTTGAGTTTTTTGGCGCCCGAGAGCAGCCATTCCAGTTTTTGTTCGGTTGCTGAGGAAATTTCGGCTTTGCTGCCCACCACGTAATAGAGCTCCGTGGATTTTTGAAAAATGTGAATCATGTGTGAAGAGACCTTGAATTTGTCACCGCAAAAATAGAAGATTATGTTTGATTACCTTGATGATAAAGTAACTGTTACTCAAAGTTTCTTATCCAGCCCAGGTTTGCAACTTGGGCTTTGGAATAAATTCAAGTTATTACTTGATAAAAATGAGTCACAGACTCAATTTCATCTTCGGCCTCAGCTGCAAGCTGAGGCCAGTTGATTTTTATTAAAGCAGTTGCTGATTGGCTCAATTACAACCAGGCCTCTCAATCTATATTTTTGTTAGGATTGGTGCTTGTGTGGTATACTTCCAAAACAACGACTCTGTTTTTCTGAACCTGATAAACAACCCTGTAACTCCATCTGAAGAAGCGTCTTATATCTCCTGTGTTATCAGGGTAATACTCATCAATTTGGTACAAATAAGGATTTTGAGCTAATTTCTTTGAGGTTTGAACAATCTCCTTTTTTACCTTTGAAGCGCTGGAAGGAGAATTTTCAGCAATTTTAGAGCAGTAGTAATCCAGAGAGGCTTTAGCTTTTCTTGTCCATTCGACCTTTTTGATCATAGGTCTTTCTCCATTTCTTCTATCGATACAGTTTCACCTCTATTTGCTTCATTAATGGCATTGTCAAGGTCAGCTTTGTATGCTGCTTGATTCAATGCCCTTCCATCGGAAGTGTAGGCAATTATCTTATTTTCTTCCTTAATAAGGTCAGAGACATATTTCTTTATTTTGGATAATGTTTTCACATCATCAGTTTCAGCAATATAATGATGCAGACCAGATTTGATTTCAGCTATGCTTTCCATTACAATTAATATTTATTGCAAAATAACTAATTATTTCGGGGGTCAGTTCATATAATTTAGATGCGTTCTCATCTAGCACAAGTTTGCAACAGATCGCTACTTGGGCCTTGGAATCTATGACTTGAAAATAAACGAGTCTTAGACTCAATTTCATCTTCGGCCTCAGCTGCAAGCTGAGGCCAGTTGAAATGGTTTATCCAGGGGTTTTGCAATCTTATTCCAATTTGAATTTTCCAACTCTACTTCGTAATTCCTCTGTTATTTCAGCAACCTGTTTACTCTTGGTTGTGAAATTGGTCATCCCAGCAGATAATTCAGAGGAGGAGCTGGCTGTCTGTTCCGTACCTGCGGCGGTTTCTTCAGCAATGACCACTACGTTGGAGATGGTTTGGACTACATTACCAATATCTGAGGTTTGCTGTTTGGTAGCAGCGAGAATTTGTTCGGATTTATGTAATGTTTCATCATAAAAATTCGAAATCTCCTTGAATGCCGTCAAGGAATATGTGGTGGCTTGCCCACCGCCTTTGATGCTGGTATTCATCTCTTCGATAAGCATAGCGGTGGTCTGAGTATCATTTTGAACTCCCAATATCAGGTTTTCAATTTCAACAGCCGATTGTTTGGACTCTTCAGCCAGTTTACGGATTTCCTCGGCAACTACACTAAATCCTCTTCCTGCGTCTCCTGCCTGTGCTGCTTCTATCGCAGCATTCAACGCAAGTAAGTTGGTTTGGCTGGCAATTTCCTTGATGATTCTAAGTACGTCTGAGATCTCAGTAGAACGTTTGGTTAAAGCTGAAATGGATTCATTTGACTTGGTTGAGAACTCCTGTATTTTCTGCATGGAAGTATCCAGGTCGCCCATTAGTTTCATTCCGCTATTGCTTTTTTCAACACCCAATTTGGCAGTGGAATTAATGGAATCCGCTTGATTACTCATTTCGTTGGAGAACTTCATGATTCCCTCGATAAGCATGGAGGTTTCATCCACCCGCTCTACCTGGTCCTGAGCTCCTTTACTCATTTCACCAATTGCTCCTGCAATTTCATCTGTACTGATATTCATCTCTTCACTGGTTATCTGCATTTCATCAGTAGCATTGCTGATCTGCTGAGTTCTTTCGGCAATTTCTCTTAGCAGCTCACACAAACGCTCCATTGCAGCATTCAGGTTGGAAGAAAGGTTTAGGGTGTCTCCTTTGGCTTCTTCGGTGTATCGTCCGGTCAGGTCTCCTTCTGCCATTTTGTTGACAATCAGGTTGATGGTATTGAATGGTTTTACAACTGAATCAAAAAGTTGATTGATGGAATCTCCCAGGTCCTTCCATTCTCCGGTTTTGGTGGATGTATCAATTCGGGCACTGAAATTGCCGGATTCAGCAGCTTCTTTCACTACATATTTTGTTTCGCTAATTGCTTCTTCCAGTTTGCTACTTTGCGCCAGTAGTTCTTCATTCTGTTTATTCACTTGCTCTGTGGCTTCATTTACCCGAAGTTCCAGATGTAGTTTGTCTGCTTTGATTTGCTTGATGCGCCATCTATAAATGACAATAGCCAGACCAATTATCAGAATAACAATCAAACCCCTGAACCAACCGGTCTTCCACCAGGGAGCGAGGATGGTGAAATCGAGTGATTTTGTGGCAATTTCATTTCCGGAATCAAGCAACCGCACTTCAAAAGTGTAATCTCCCGGTTCCAGAAATGTATAAGAAACTTTGTTTGAATTACCACCAAATGACCACTCTTCATCCAGGTTTTTCATTCGATAGGAGTAGATGTGATTGGGCTTAATTTCACTGCTCAGTGCAGCAAATTTGATTTCGAAAGTATTCTGATTATAGTTGAGCACAATGTTTTCGCCGCGCATCAGTTTTTCTCTTACCAGTGATTTGAGCGAATCGGAAAACTGCCCGGTCAGGTTAAAATCAGTGATGGTCAATTCTGGATTTTCCCTTTCTTTTCGGTTGTCATTCAGGTCCAATGAGTAAAATCCATCTGCACCACCAAAGTAGACCATTGGAGAATTTGGCATGGAGGACACCCGAAGAATAGAATTATGGATGAATCCATTTTTAGTCGTGAAATTTTCAAACTGATCAAGCTCCGGGATATATCGAGAGACGCCATCATGAGTGGCGATCCACACGCTTCCTTTGCTGTCTACGTTGAGATCTTCAACCATAGGGCCTGCAAGGCCGTCTTCCACATCGTACACCTTAAATTCATCTGTGGAACGGTCAAGAGCTGCCAGTCCACCGTTGAATCCTACCCAAATGATCCCTCGTTTATCGGCGATCACGTTGTTGATATTGTCTTTTGGCAGAGACTTTGGGTTTGCAGGATCATTTTTATAAGTAGTGAATTTCCCATTTTCAAAAATGCTTAGACCACTTTCGGTAGCCACCAGGACTGCACCCTGCTCCGTGGATCTTATCGAGTTAATATTGTTGTTACAGAGGCTGTTTGGATCGGAAGGGTTGTGGGTGTAAACAGTGAATTTTCCATCGCGGTATACACTTATACCATTGCGATTGCTTCCAAACCAAATGCCGCCGGACTTGTCTTCTGCCAGGGTAAGAATCTCCTCGTTGTGAATGGTATTTGGGTTTGTAGGGTCATGTTTGAAGTGGGTGAATATACCGTTTTCATACATATCTGCTCCGGCATCATGGTTTGCGATCCAAATTCGACCTTTGCTGTCCTCCATGATATCATTGATTCGGAGTGACCCTAACCCTTTTGGACTATTGGGAGCAAAAGGAAATTGCTTAAAAGCGCCATCCTTGAATCTATTGAGACCGCCGCTGGAACCTCCAATCCAGACAGCTCCGGTTCTGTCCACGCATATTGCGGTTAAGGTTCCTACAGGTAGCATTCCTTCATTTCGGTATTTGTTGAAAGGGTAGGAGATGATCGACCTTTTAGCATATCTGTTTACTGATCCCAGGTTGTTAGCAGTCCATACACCCCCTGTTTTGTCCACCATTACTTCTTCCAGGTTGTTGTTCATGATAGAGGCTACATCCAGCGGGTCATGTTGAAAAACCTCAAACTTTCCATCAGAGAACTTGTTCAATCCGCCACCATAAGTAGCTATCCAAACATTTCCTTCAGGATCAATATCAATGTCTAATGCAACATTTCCACCAATACTTGTAGGATCTTTTGGGTTGTGAACGTAGCGTACTACGGAGTAATCTGAAAAACTCATTCTGTTTATTCCAAACTGGACAACCCCCAGCCAGAGGCCTTGCTCATCGCCATTGATATCATGGATGAAGTTTCCACCCAGAGATTTTGGATTTTTGGGGTCATGGAAAAAATGTTGGAACTCTCCATTTCCTAGAAATAAGTTCAGTCCATTTTGAGTTCCGACCCAAATGTCACCCTCTCTGGTCTGATAAAGTGAGAATACAGTATTGTCGGAGAGACTTTTTGTATCAGCTTCGGAATGGAAGTAGTGGCTGAATTTGCCATCTTGATAATAGTCGAGTCCCTTATCTGTTGCTATCCACATTCCGCCAGTTTTCTTATCCTGGATGATGTCTTCAATGTAGGATCCAGCAAGTGTATTAGGGTCATTGTCTTTGTGGACCATGTTGGGCAGGAGCTTCCCGTCTTTTACCCTGGATATACCGCCACCGGCAGTACCCACCCAGATAGTTCCATCGGAAGATTCTGTGATGTGACGGATCATACTCTCTTCGAGCCCTCGCTTGTTCCTTTTAAGGTTGTAGGTGAAGTCCAAAAACTCATACCCATCGTATCGCTGCAATCCTGCACGACCACCAATCCATATATAGCCTTTGCTGTCCTGGAAAATGGCAAAATTCATATCGTCAAGTAAGCCATCCTCTGTGGTCAAATGATCAAACTGGAAGTTGTTTTGTGCCTGGAGTGAAAAAATTGCTCCGAAAAAAATTACAATAGAGGTTACAAAGAATCGTAGGTTCCCGTAGTATTTCATTTTAGCTTGGTTAATGATCGGGTAACCTACTGAATTTGTCCTTTTTTTAAAAGCTTGTTGAGTTGATCAGGGAAAATTTCGTCCTCAGGATGAAGCTGGGTTGATAATCAAAAAATAAACTTTGGGTGTCTTCATGCATTCCAAATACTCAGCGCGATATTGTTTGTGTTTCGGTATTCCACTAGGAGATACAATTTGAAGATTAATTGTTCTTCATGAAGGCAACTAGCCTTGGTGCTAACTCAATTTCTCTTGGAAATCTGCCTGTCATCCTTTTCTGTAGGGAAAAAGTCTGTCACATAAATAGTTTTAATGTCCTCATCAACAAATTAAATGATTTTGACATCTACCCTATTCGTTCGTTGGTAAAGGAGGAATCGATATTTCTGAGGTCTGTTTTTTAGGTTTTTTCAATGACACCTCTGTTGGGATTGTGCTTTAGGCTTTTAGCAGTTTGTTTGAGGTCTCGAGCAATTTCTTCGGCTCTGTCTTGCGGGTGATATTGAAAGACGTACTCAATTACCTCGTAAAAAAAGATTTTAGAAATTGGGGTCAATATTACAGTGTACTGGCTTTCTTCTTTGCTATCCATTGCTCGAAATCCTTATCAAATTCATCCATAGTTATTGTTTTACCCTCCGCAATAGCTTTTTCGGACATTTCAGCCCTTTTATTCATTTCATCGGCAATGAGCATGTCTTTGATATAAGCCAGAACTTTTTCCTGTTGATCAGATTCGAGTTTGAGCAAGTGGCTGATGAGTTCTTTATTCACTGTGTTAACCATATCCACAAAATAACAATTTCTTTCTTTAAAATGGTTCTAAGAATTTATAAATGATTACTTGATCAAAGTTTAATCTAGCCCAAGTTTGCAGCTTGGGCTTTGGAATAAGTTTAAGTCTTTGACTTGAAAATAAATGAGTTGCAGACTCAATTTCGTCTTTGGCATCAGTTGCAAGCTGAGGCCAGATTTATAAATGATTACCTGGCCACAGCTTCTGACTGTTCAACAAAGAAGTGACCAGAGATTTCGCCTCCACTACCAACTCATGATGCTTATAGGGTAACAGATGTGTTTTGAGCTCGGACATTCCCTCCAATTTGGGAAGCACTTTATCTGCTTGAATGATTGAATCCTTTTCTCCTAAAATCAAATCAATTCGTAGTTCATTCAATGCTCTTTTAATAACTGAAGGCTTAAGCAGCAATGGTTTGAAAAAGGTCCAGGATTGATACACTCGCTGACGATTTTCTGGATCACGTAATTCTCGCTGGGCAAATCGAATCATTGAGGATGAGGTAAGATTGAGTTTTTGTGCCCAGTTCAGTAAGGTGTTGAAATGATCAGGGTGCATCATCAGGTATTTGAAAAACGGATTGATCAGCGGATTGACTGCCAGTTTGTACCAGGGATTCCTGTAAACTCCATCCGGAGCTACCAGTATTAGGTGCTTCACAATTTTCGGAAACTGTGCTGCTGTTAAGATTGCAAACCTTCCTCCTAGGCTGAAGGCTCCAATAGCACATTGATCAATATTATTCTTTTCTAAAAAATCTTTGAAATCGACTTTCCATTGTGCTTTTGTAAGCGGTTTATCAAGTCTCGTACTATTGCCATGATAGTAGAGGTCAAAACTGAAAATTGTGTAATGATTGGATAGAGGTTTGATCCAGGAATCGAAGATTTTATGGTTTTGTCCAAAACCATGGAACAAAATCAATACATAAGGACCATTGCCAAATTTTTTATAAAACAGTTTGGATGTTTGCATGTTGATGGCATGTAAGTTAAGAAATAGTGAAATGTTTAAAAAATTTGACTTTTTGTTAAACCTTCTCAGAAACATTTCGTAGAAACCCAGGAAACTTTTGGAATAACAAAAGTTTCCAAAGTATATTCGCGGCAGCTATTAACAAACAACCAAAGCATTGAGAGAGAAAATATTAGAGGGAGCACATGCATTATTCATTCAATACGGGGTACGATCCGTATCGATGGACGATGTGGCGAGGGCTTTGTCAATGTCCAAAAAGACACTATACCAGCATTTTACCAACAAAGATGCACTGGTCACTGAGACAGTGAGCGTACACATGAAACAGGAGCAGGATGAATTTGAAGAGGTTCAGCAAAAAGCCAAAGATGCGATAGAGGAACTTTATCTGCTATCTAAGTGTATGCGTGACCGGGTGTTCAAATTGAACCCTTCACTGTTGTACGACTTGCAGAAATACCATGCAGAAGCCTGGAAAGTTTTTCAGGAATTTAAGAAGGAGTTTCTCATCGGACAAATTATTCACAATCTGACCAGGGGAATCGAGGAGGGTAGCTACCGGGATAATATCAATCCCAAAATTCTGGCAACGCTTCGAATTGAGTCGGTGCAGTTGATTTTCAATGATCAGATTTTCCCAAGGGCGGAATTTGATTTTGTGGATGTACAGATGCAGGTATTTGATCATTTTGTTCACGGTATACTGTCTGACAAAGGCCGGAAGCTTTTCCAGAAATACCATTTACCAGAAAATATGAACCATTCTAACTGAGATATAAGAACCGGATGAAAAATCAACCCTTTATGAAACTAAAACTAACCTTATTATTAATAGCGATTGGTTCCTGGGCTTACGGACAAGACCAGGGAGAGAGCTTCACGCTGGAGGAGTGCATTAGCTATGGGCTCCAGAACAACGTAAACGTGAAGAACGCCATTCTGGATGAGCAGATAGCCCAGGCGAGAGTGAAAGAGACTGTGGGTATTGGATTGCCTCAGGTAAGTGGTTCTGTGACGATTCAAAAGAGCCCCAAACTACAGAGGTTTTTTGTTAAATACAATGCAAATAGTCCGTCTAATTTTATTCCTCCAAGTGCTATACAGCAGCAAGGTATTCAAGATAAAGATGTTGTGGCAATTCAGAACTTCCTGGCCTTGAAGAGTCAGGGAGTTGCAGCTATGAATGTTGATCAGATGATCTTTAACGGATCGTACATTGTTGGCTTACAAGCATCTAATGCTTATAAGGAGTTGTCCTATAAACAGGCTAATCAGACTTCTGAGACTACTGTAATGAACATCTCCAAAGCATTCTACAATGTATTGATTGCTAAAGAGCAGTTGGAACTGGTTGCAGATAATCTATCCAGGTTAGATACTCTTTACCGCAATACTGCAGCCATGCAGCAGAATGGTTTTGCCGAGCAGATAGATGTAGATCGATTGAAAGTAAATATCAATAATCTAAAAGTAAATGAGCAGGCTGCGGCAAATTCACTGGAGGTAGCCATGTATTTACTGAAATTTCAGATGAACTATCCTTATGATGCTGAACTTGATTTGAATGGCTCACTGGACGATGGGGCTGTACAATTGATTGAAATCCCTGAAGATGGGGAATGGGATTACTCAAGTAGACCCGATTACCAGGTTTTATTGGCAAACCAAAAGCTACAGGAGTTAAATATCAAAAATAAATACGCCGAAGCGCTTCCAAGTCTTGGTGCTTTTGCTACCCTTGGGATGAATACACAATCAGCCAATGTTGGTGGGATTTTTAAGACCGAATCAAACTTCACATCATCTCAAGCATATGGTACTGACCAATGGTACCATTACTCCACTATTGGCGTAAGACTCAACTGGAACATTTTCACTGGATTGCAGCGTACTTACCAGATTCAGCAGGAAAAGCTAAGTCTCTCTAAAATCAAGAACAGCTTTGAGATGCTGGAGAAGAACATAGATATGCAGATTATCCAATCCAGAAATAACCTGACCAATGCGTTGGAAGCTTTGGAAGTGCAGTCGGAAAACCTGGACCTGGCGTCCAATATTTATGACATCACTAAAACCAAATACGAAGAGGGCGTGGGTAGCAGCCTGGAGGTGACCGATGCGGACAACTCCCTGAAACAGGCTCAAACCAACTATTACAGTGCTTTGTACAATGCCATCATCGCACAATTAGAACTTAAAAAATCATTAGGAATCCTTTATAACCAACAATAAGATCATGAGAAAGATCAATCAAACCTTACTACTAACCACACTATCTGCCGTGATCTTAGCTTGCGGACCCGGCGACAAAAAAGCAGAGCTGGAAAAGCTAAAAACGGAGAAGAAAGAACTGGAGCAGCAGATCAAGGACCTGGAAGCTGAGCTTATTGCTTCTGGAGAACTAAAGGAAAAAGAAATCAGTAAAGTGATGGTAACCGCCATCTCTGTAAAGCCTGAAGCTTTCGAACACAAAGTGGAAGTTCGTGGTGCAGTAGCTTCCAGAACAGATGTTATGATCTCTGCTGAGACAATGGGTAAAGTTCAAGCCATCAAAGTGACTGAAGGAGATCGTGTTGCCAAAGGTCAGTTGCTGATCCAACTGGATGCTGATATTCTGAGAAACAGTATTTCTGAGGTAAAAACACAGCTTGAAATGGCGGAAACTATTTTCGAGCGCCAGGCTAAACTTTGGGAGCAAAACATTGGGACTGAAGTTCAGTACCTGCAATCCAAAAACAATAAAGAATCGCTTGAGCGCAAGTTGGCCACATTGCATTCACAGCTGAGTCAGTCGAATATTGTTGCTCCTTTTCCCGGGGTGATTGATAATATTCCGGTGAAGGTTGGTGAAATGGCACAGCCAGGTATGCCGCTTATGAGAATTGTGAACCCGAAAGATATGTACATCACAGCAGATGTGTCTGAGTCATTCCTGGGTAAGTTTACAGAAGGCCAGCAAGTAAAGGTTTACTTCCCTTCTCAGAAGAAAGAAGTAATTTCTAAAATCACCAGCGTGGGACAGGTGATCAAAAATGAAAACAGAACTTTCGAAATCGAAGTAAGTCTTCCTGCTATGAATTTCATGGTAAAGCCTAATCAGGTAGTGGTATTGGATTTGGTAGATTATCACACGGACAATGCTTTTGTGGTGCCAACCAAAATAGTGCAGAGAGACAGTAAAGGAAGCTATGTGTATGAGTTGATTAAGAAAGATGATCTCACTGTAGCCAACAAAGTATATGTGGAACCTGGAGTGAGTTATAACCTTGAAACTGAGATTGATAAAGGTTTGAAGCAGGGGCAGGTGATCGCCAATGAGGGCTATCGAGACCTGGCGCAGGATGTAGCCGTGGAGGTGAAGTAATCTTTTTTCACAACTGAAAAGAATGAACAATGTCAGAAGATCCGAATTATATAGAAACCAATAAAGAGTTTGGGCTAACCACCATCTCATTAAAGAATAAGATCACAGTATATGTGTTGACGCTTCTGGTGGTGGTTATTGGGCTGTTAACTTACCTGACTCTGCCGAAGGAAAGTTTCCCGGAGGTTTCCCAGCCTATTGTATATGTGGGCACGCCGCATCCGGGTAACTCTCCTATAGATATGGAGAACCTGGTGACACGTCCTTTGGAGAAGGAGATCAACTCCATCGCTGAAGTGGACAATATCAAGTCTACCTCTGTACAGGATTACTCAACCATCGTGGTAGAGTTTACCTCAGATACTGAAATCGAGGATGCACTTACCAAGGTTAAAGATGCCGTAGACAGGGCCAAGCCTGATTTGCCAGAACTGGATACTGATCCCAATGTGTTTGATATGAACTTCTCGGAGTTTCCGATTATGAATATCAACCTCTCTGGTAACTACAGCATGGAAGAACTTAATGTATATGCTGAATACCTGGAGGATGAAATTGAAAAAGTATCAGAAATCTCCAAAGTAGAAATCAGGGGTATCAATGAAAAAGAACTGAAAATCAATGTAGATCCTTACCAGATGGAGGCTCGTGATGTCAATTTTTCCGATATCGAAAATGCAATCAGAGCGGAGAACATTACGCTTTCCGGAGGTAGTGTGAAGCAGGGTGATATCAGAAGATCGGTACGTGTAGTTGGTGAGTTTACCTATCCGGAGGAAGTGCTGGATGTGGTAGTGAAGGCTGAGAAAGGAAACATCGTTTACCTGAAAGATATTGCCGAAGTTGATTTTGATTATAAAGAAAGTAAGGATTATGCACGTCTGAGAGGTAATCCCGTGGTGATGCTGGATGTGGTGAAGCGAAGTGGAGAAAACCTGCTTACGGCTACAGATAAGATCAATGAGATTCTGGAAAAATCCACGAAAAATGTTTTTCCAAAGGATCTGATTGTAACCAAAACAAACGACCAGTCTGAGCAGACCCGAGAGCTTGTGAGCTCATTGGAAAACAACATTATTTCGGGTGTGATCCTGGTGGTGTTGGTACTGCTGTTCTTTTTGGGTTCCAGAAATGCCCTTTTCGTGGGTGTGGCTATTCCATTATCCATGTTCATGGCTTTCATGATTCTGGGAATGTTTGGCATCACTATCAATATGATGGTGCTCTTCTCACTGATCATGGCGTTGGGTATGTTGGTTGATAATGGTATTGTGGTGGTTGAAAACGTCTATCGTTTGCGTGAGGAAGGTCTAAGCTCATTTGAAGCGACCAAGCAAGGTGTGGGTGAAGTGGCCTGGCCAATCATTGCTTCCACAGCAACCACGTTGGCGGCATTTTTACCACTGGCATTCTGGCCTGGCATGATGGGAGAATTCATGAAGTTCTTGCCAATTACTTTGATTGTAACATTGAGTTCTTCATTGTTTGTGGCATTGGTGATCAACCCGGTGTTGATTGCTTCATTTATGAAAGTAGAGACCGGAGAAATCAACAAACGCAGAATTTTGATTTTCTCGCTGGCTGCAATTGCGATTGGAGTCGTTCTGGCTTTCGCCAAAATGCCGGTTCCAAGCAATCTGTTGTTGATTGCAGCAGGAATCACACTTTTAAACGTTTATGTTTTAACTCCTGCGTCTGATAGTTTTCAGAGAACATTTCTGCCCTGGTTGGAAGATAAGTACAAAGCCACATTGAACTTTGCGCTTTCTGGTTGGAAACCAGCACTTTTCTTCTGGGGAACGGTTGGCTTATTCTTTTTCTCATTCTGGCTGATGAATAAGTTTCCTCCAGATGTGGAGTATTTTCCGAAAACTTCACCAAAGTATGTGAATGTATTCATTGAGTTTCCTGTAGGAACGGACATTGATCATACCGATGAGTTTACTCAAGATATTGAAAGTAAAGTTTTCAAGATCGTTGAGCCTTATGAAAGTGTGGTAGAGTCCATCATTGCCAACGTAGGTCAGGGTACTTCAGATCCTAATGACCCATCAGCTTTCGGTCAGCAGGATACGCCAAATAAAGCTCGTATTACGGTGAATTTTAAGGAATTTAAATATCGTAATGGAGTGGATACCAAAGAGATTCTTGCCAAAATGCGTGAGGGACTTGGTGGTTATCCAGGTGTGGCCCTGACTGTGGATCAAAATGCTGACGGGCCTCCCGCAGGTAAGCCAATCAGTATAGAAGTGTCCGGGGAGAACTATGCAACACTTATTGATCTCACTGAAGATATTAAGAAGTTGATCAATGAGTCCGGAATCGAAGGAATTGAAAAACTCAAAACTGATCTGGAGACAGGTAAACCTGAGCTGGTAGTAAACATCGACAGAGAGAAAGCGAGACGATTTGGACTGTCCACCAGTTCCATCGCCATGGAAATGAGAACAGCGCTCTTTGGTAAGGAGGTTTCCAAATACAAAGAAGGTGAGGATGATTATGAAATCCAGCTTCGCATGATGGAGAAATACAGAAATGATCCTGATGCCTTGCTCAATAAAAGTGTGGTCTTCCGGGATCCTTCTACAGGTCGAATCAAGAGCGTGCCAATCTCCTCTGTGGCGACAACAGAGTTGAGTTCAACCTACGGTTCTGTGAAGCGTAAGGACCTCAACCGTGTGATCACAATCAGCTCTAACGTTGAGCAAGGCTTCAATGCTACTACCATCAACAATGAGATCAAGGAGCTGTTAGAAGACTATAAAATGCCTGAAGGCTATGAATATAAGTTTGGTGGAGAACAGGAAAAGCAGGCGAAGGAAATGGCCTTCCTGACCAAGGCACTTGGTATTGCTGTGAGTTTGATCTTCCTGATAATCGTTGCTCAGTTCAACAAAGTGACGACACCTTTCATTATCATGATGTCTGTGCTATTGAGTACCATTGGGGTATTCCTCGGATTGGTGATTTTCCAGATGAACTTTGTGGTGATCATGACCATGATCGGTATTATATCCCTTGCGGGGATTGTGGTAAACAATGCCATTGTACTGATTGACTTTATTGAGCTCAGTCGTGAACGCAAGCGACAGGAAATGGGAGTGGAAAAACTTCCTTTCAATGAAATCATTATCTCGATTGCAGAAGCAGGAGCAACCAGATTGCGACCTGTAATTCTGACTGCTGTGACTACAGTACTTGGTTTGGTGCCATTGGCGGTTGGCTTCAACGTGGACTTTATCAAGTTCCTGAGTACTTACAATGCAGACTTCTATATGGGAGGAGACAATGTGGCCTTCTGGGGACCAATGTCATGGACGATCATTTTTGGTTTGACTTTCGCAACATTCCTGACCCTGGTGATCGTACCAGTTATGTACTTGTTCTTTGCAAGGATCAATAGAAAACTAGGTATTAGTTAATAAATCCAGATGCTGTCCCGGATCTCCGGGACAGCTCTTTTTTCGATTATGGGTAGATACTTCTTTCTGATAATTGCCGGCTTTGTATATGTGGCCTTCGACATCTATGTGTATCAATCAGTAAAAGTGCTGGTGGTAGATTATAATACACCAACACGCCGGTTAATTGGACTCATCTATTTCACCATTTCTATTCTGCTATATGTAGGCATTGTGCTGTACAGGCAGCTCGACCCCAAGCAATTCCACAATCTCAGGCTTATCATCACCACTACTTTTTTTATCACTTTGATAGGAAAGCTGGTGGCTGCTTTGTTCCTTCTGGTGGATGATTTTAGAAGAGTGGTATCCTATTTCATCAATTTCTTACCTCAGAAAGCAGATGATCCGGTGGACACCTCCCGGTCTGAATTTTTGTCTAAGTCAGCATTGATAGCGGGAACACTTCCTGTTGCTGTATTTGGCTTTGGTATACTGTCTGGAGCTCATGATTACCGGGTTCGGAAGAGAGTGATTTATTCAAAGAATCTCCCTAAGGCTTTTGACGGAATCCGTATCGTTCAGATCTCAGATATTCATACTGGTAGCTTTTTCAATAAGACTGCTGTTGCTGGTGGTGTAGACCTGATCAATCAGCAGAAAGGTGATATCGTATTTTTCACTGGTGATCTGGTTAACAATCAGAGTGATGAAGCTAAACCTTACCTGGATATTTTTAAGAGTGTGAAAGCACCAATGGGAGTGTATTCAACCATGGGAAATCATGATTATGGGGATTACATGCAGTGGGGCAGCGAGGCTGCAAAAGCGAAAGATATCCAGCAGCTTCATGAGATGCATAGATACATGGGCTGGGATATCATGCTCAATGAAAACCGAATCATCAAAGAAGGAGGAGAGCAGCTGGCTATATTAGGATTGGAAAACTGGGGAGCAGGCCGATTTTCCAAATATGGTGACATGTCCAAAACCTACGCTGGTACGGAGGAATCACCATTCAAAATACTGCTTTCTCATGATCCAAGTCACTGGGATGCACAGGTTCGTCCTGACTATCCGGATGTGGACCTGATGCTGGCCGGACATACGCATGGTATGCAGTTTGGAATTGAGATTGGTGATTTCCGATGGAGCCCATCTCAGTACATGTACAAACAGTGGGCAGATCTGTACCAGGAGGGTGAACAATACTTGTATGTAAACCGGGGTTTTGGATATCTGGGTTATCCGGGTAGAGTGGGGATTTTACCGGAGATTACCGTGTTGGAGTTAAAGCATGTCTGACGAATCAGCAATAATGTTTTTACTAAGGGTGAAAGTGAAAGTAGAACCTGCGCCTGGTTCTGACTGGATACTTATTTCACCTTGATGGAGGTTAACGATTTTCCTGGCAATGCCCAGACCTATTCCAAGTCCGCCTTCCAGTTTGCTTGCCCGCTTGAACATCCCAAAAATTCTTTCCTGATCTTCTTTAGCGATGCCTATACCATTGTCCTTAATATGGAAGATATGAAATGAATCACTTTCCTCATATGTAATATTTATTTCTGGTGGAAAATTTGGTTTTGCATATCGAATGGCATTGGCAAGAATATTTTGAAATAGTTGCCTTAGTTCAGGGCGAAAACCAAAGACCAGAGGTAAGTTGTCATAACTGATTGTTACGTTGTTGCTGGTGATGGTTGCCTGCATATCTTTTTTGATATAGTCTAGTAGAGATGAGCACTCAACCCACTCTGGTTCACTGTTCTTTCCGGTACGCGCATATAACAATATGGCTTTTGTCAGCCGATCCATTCTTTCAGCACTTTCCTCGATAAAATGTAAACCTCTTCTGGTTTTCTCAAGGCCCTCTGATGAAATATTGTTATCAAGTTTACTCTGCATTGATTTAGTCATGCTTATTATGGTGGCCAGAGGTTCTCTAAGATCATGGGAAGCTACTCTTACAAAGCTTTCCAACTGTGTGTTTTTGGTTTCAAGGAGTTTCTTGTGTTGATTGAGTTTGGCATTTGCTTGTTCTAGATCCATGGAATGCTGTTTATCCTTGGCTTTCAATATGGCAATCACGATGGCAAGCACTGTGATTATCAGAGCAAAACTTCCAAGAAAAAGTATAGGTCGGTGTGAATTCAATCGATTGGCCAAGGTTGCTGGTGACATGATACCAATGAGGTAGACCTCTTCACTTTTGGGTAGTTTAAAAGTGGTTTTATGAAGATTGTTGAATTCTTGAGCTATGTCTGAAACAGATACTTGCCTAAAGACAAATAAACCATTTTTTGATTTTAAATGTCCGGTTTTAGCATCCTTGATCGCTTTCCACTCATCTGGTTTTGTATGTGCTATTGATTCATTCCTCAATGAGTCAAACATAAATCCAAAAGTCTGGTGTCCCGTGGAAGATGATAGCCAATATCCCTGATTGTTGGTGATATGAAAATCAAAGAGACCTGCATCAATGGATAGTCTATTCAATCTTTCAAAAAATGGTCTCATGCTAACATTAAAAATGAGCATTCCTGACAGGTATTCATCTTTTACGAAAAGGGGCTTAACGATTCTCACTACTGGTTCAAAAGGAATCTCTACTTCATCAAATTCAACATTGAGATCAATAGGCGAAATATAGACCTCATTCTTTTTGAGCTGTTTCCCTGTTAAAAAGTAATCTCTATTAGCTTTGTTTTGGAGCTCGCTCTTAGGGGAGATGATTACCTGATTATCTTTGAAATTGACCCGCACAATTTCCTGACCCAGTGTATCAATCCACCGGACCTGGTAGTAATTGGTAGCTTTGGTAATCAGGCTTAAGTCCTTTCTCAATAATGCTTCGATTGCCTCATCTTCCTGAATATTCTTGAGACTACTGAGATTTGAGACAAGGTAAAGATCCTTTAGTCTTTCCTGATAAAAATCAGAGATATAATCCGCTTTGAGTTCCAGGATACTTTGCTTGTAAGAAACAATGTCGGAAAGTGTTTTTTCCTTGATGCTTTTATCTATAAAATAACCAATCACACTGATGATGAGTAAGCAGGGTGCAAAAACGATAAAAAAAGTACGTATCGCAGGATTTCCTTTCATAATCTGAGCATTGGTAATTGACTTTTTCGGACAATTATCGTGATTTTATGAGTACCAGTTTCTATCTAAGGTAGTGTAAAAAGCAGAACTTCTTATCCTATATTTACTAAATAATGGTTGAGGTATTGGATGAAATTTGGTCACAGGGATTTTTGGAATTTCAGGAAAGCCGCCTGGATTGAGTTTGCTATTTAGTTTGAATTTTAGCTAATTGGACTTTTATCCATTTAAAACTGCTTTAACTATGATTCTTGGTGTATCCGGATGGCTCGGTAAGAAAATCGGCATGAAAGAAAAAACAGTAAGAATACTGTTTGTGATCAGCTTTCTCTTGTTTGGTGTGGGATTAGGGATTTATCTCATCCTTTGGATAGTGAAATTATTGTCTAAATGATCAAGGCCTCGGAAGGGGCTTTTTTTAAGAATTTCTTTGAATTTCAGCTTCAAAACAGGTCGCTGTGACGACCTGTCCTTACCAGAGAAATTAGCTTGATCTCATCTTCCTGATCCCAGATGAGCAACCAGTCAGGTTGGATATGACATTCCCAAAGCCCATTGTATTTGCCTTTAAGTTTGTGTGGTTTGAATTGGGAGGGGAGGTTTCCATTTTCTACGAGGATGTCAAGAATATATTTCAAACGATTTTGATCAAGACCTCTTTTTTTGGCTTTTTTAAAGTCTTTTTTGAATTGAGATGAGTATTCAACCTTGTACATTACTCATTTAACTTTTTCATCAAGTCCTCCACACTTTCAGCACGACTCATACCAATACCGGCTCTAACATCAGCAATCGCCTTCTCAGTCTCCGCATTGTAACGAGGCTGATCATCATCTATTTCCACAAAAGAAAGAGACTTGAGGTATTGAATCAATGCTTTAGCCTGTCCGGAATTCTCTTTGATTTTAACAGTAACCATAACCTGGAATTTACCTTAAAGATACTGCTTTCATAACAATCAAAATGGATATTGATTTCCATTGATTAGACCCTATTTTGCTTATCTGACAAAAATCTTCCACAAAAACTTTTAAAAATAAAAATTCATAGTAACTTTATTATTGACCAAACGTTCAGTCATAAATATGAGTCCAAGATCTAAAGCACAGTTTGAAGAATTACGTGAGGCGAGCATGAAGAAAATTTTTGATGCTTCACTAGAGCTTTTTGGGACCAAGGGATTTGAAGCCACTTCCATTGCACAGATAGCCAAACTGGCAGGAATCAGCAAAGGTCTTATTTACAATTATTTCGATAGTAAAGAAGACTTGTTAAAAGCCATGATTGATAACCTGTTTTCTATTGGGGATGAAATGATGGCAGGATTATTTGTTGACGATCCAAAAATCGCTCTTGAGAACCTTATCAAAGCTGTTTTTCAGTGGTTTCGCACAAATGATCGATTGAACCGACTAATGATCAGTCTGGCTACACAGATTGACAGGTTTCAGTTTGTACATGACCTTGCCATCAACAAGACCAATGTGTATCTGAAGATGCTGGAGGAGCTTTTCAACAAGATGAACTATCCTGAAGCTAAAATGGAGGCAAGAATGCTTGGGACTTTTCTGGATGGAGTAAGCATGCATATTATGGTCATGAAAGATGACTATCCAATGCAGGAAGTAGAAGAGATGTTGATTAACAAATACTGTAAATAATAACCTTTAATAATTACCCAATGAAATTTTTACAATTCTGGTTCTTGAGCGTGATTTTTTCGGTTTCAGCCTTTGGGCAGACTGCCAAAGAAATCATAGACAAAGCCAACCAAAAAATGCAGGGTGAGTCCAACACTGCGGAAATGGAAATGAAAATTGTGCGACCGTCCTGGACGCGTGAGATTACGATGAAAAGCTGGACCAGAGGGACAAAGTACAGTCTTGTATTGATCCTGTCCCCAGCACGTGACAAAGGAGCAGCATTCCTGAAAAGAGAAAAGGAGCTGTGGAATTGGCAACCTACTATTGACCGGGTGATCAAAATGCCACCTTCTATGATGTTACAATCATGGATGGGTTCGGATTTTACCAACGATGACCTTGTAAAAGAGTCTTCTGTGGTGGAGGATTATACTCATGAAATCATAAAGGATACTACTATGAATGGGTATGAGGCATGGAAGATCAACCTGATCCCAAAAGAAGATGCGCCTGTGGTTTGGGGCAAGATAGAAGCCTATATCGATAAGAGTGACTACCTGCAGCTTTTGTTCAAATACTATGATGAAGACGGCTATCTCATCAACACCATGGTGCTTTCTGATGTGAAGGACCTTGGTGGACGGATGATTCCATCTAAGATGGAGATGATTCCTGCTGAGCACCCTGATCAGAAAACGGTAATTATTTATAAAGCCATGGAATTCAATACGGATATTCCAGAGGCATTTTTCTCTATTCAAAGCATGAAACGTGTAAGATGATGTACTTAAAACTCGCCTGGCGTAACATCTGGCGCAACAAACGCCGTAGCCTGATTACCATTGGTTCCATCACTTTTGCTGTGCTGTTAGCCTGCTCCATGAGATCTATGCAGCTTGGTTCCTATGACCGCATGATAGAGAGTGCAGTACGTTTTTATACTGGTTATATCCAGGTGCATCAGCAGGGTTACTGGGCAGACAAAACCATTGATAACAGCTTTAATTATGAGACTGGGTTGATAGACAAGATTGGGAGAGTAGAAGGGGTAGAGACTGTAGTTCCTCGTGTAGAATCATTTGCCCTTGCTTCTTATGGTCAGAAAACCAAAGGAGGGATGGTGCTGGGAATAGATCCTGAAAAGGAAAATGACTTAACCCGGTTTAAGGAAAAGATTGTTGCAGGAACTTCCATTACTTCATCGGATAAAGCTGTGATGATTTCCAAAGGTCTGGCAGACTATCTCAAAATTGAAGTTGGTGATACGCTGGTATTAATTAGTCAGGGATATCATGGCGCAAATGCCGCGGGTATCTATCCGGTAAAGGGAATCATGAAGTTCCCATCTCCAGCTCAAAATGATGGTACTGTTTTTTTGCCACTCAAGGAAGCACAATGGTTTTATGCGCTTGAAAGTGACCAATTGACCAGTCTTGCTTTGGTGATTGATAAGGCCAAAAATACTGATCGGATTTTAACTGATATAAAAGCTAATGTAGATACTGATAAGCTGGAAGTCATGGGATGGAAGGAGCTGATGCCTGATTTGCTGCAAGGAATTGAAATAGATAATATCAGCGGGAAGATTATGATCTGGATATTGTATGCGGTCATTGGTTTTGGAATGTTCGGAACATTCTTAATGATGACAGCTGAGCGCATGTATGAGTTTGGCGTGATGATGTCCATTGGTATGAAGCGGCTGAACATGCAGTTTGCTGTTTTCCTGGAGATGCTCATGATGAGTTCTATTGGAGTGATTGCGGGTGTGTCCATTACACTGCCATTTCTCATTTATTATCATTACAACCCAATCTATTTTGTAGGAGACTCTGCCAAGGCCATTGAGAGTTTCGGTGTGGAGCCAGCGTATTTTTTCTCCTTGCAGCCATCACTGTTTTACAATCAGGCATGGGCGATTTTTATGATGGCTCTGATCCTTGGATTTTACCCACTTTATGTCATTCATCGACTCAAGCCTGTAAAAGCCATGCGCGAAGCAGTTTAATTCTCAAAGCTTAAAAAATAAAGATATGATGTTGTTAAAAATAGCCTGGAGAAATATCTGGAGAAACCGTGGCAGAAGCCTCGTGGTGCTTGGCTCGATAGTCGTAGGTATTTGGGCGCTGATAGCTGCTGTTGGTTTTATGAATGCCTTTATGGTAGGATATCAGGCAGATATCATCAATCATGATATTTCCAATTTACAAATTCATAACCCGGAGTTCAAGAAAGATCAGGAAGTGAAATATGTGATACCTGAAGGTCATAAAAAAGCCAATGAAATAAGGCAATGGGCCAATGTGGATGCTGTCACTACACGGATCATTGTAAATGGAATGATTGCCTCGCCTAAGAAAGCTGCTGGCGTTCAGATTCGTGGAGTTGATTTGGTAAACGAAGCAAAAGTCACTCGCATAGATTCCCTGATTGATGATGGTGCCTATTTTGAAGGAGTCCGACGAAATCCTGTATTGATTGGGAAAAAGTTGGCTGAAACGCTGAAGGTTGGGGTAAAGTCAAAAGTGGTACTCACTTTCACAGATGCCAATAATAACCTCACCTCGGCAGCATTCAGAGTGGCTGGAATTATCAAGAGCTCGTCTTTGAACCTTTCTGAGCGATATGCTTTTGTACGACAGCAAGATTTGAATAAAATCCTTGGGCTGAATGGAGCTGTCCATGAAATAGCCATTCTTACTGCTCCTCAAACCAATGATGATATTGTTGCCAGTAAGTACAATAAGATGTTTCCTGATGATCTGGCCGAAACATGGAAGGAGATAGCGCCAGAGCTCTCCCTTTTACAGGAAATGTATTCCAGTATGTTGTATGTGTTGATCATCATTGTGATGATTGCCCTGGCATTTGGTATTGTCAATACGATGTTGATGGCAGTGCTGGAGCGTATCAGAGAGCTGGGAATGCTCATGGCTGTGGGTATGACAAAAATTCGTGTGTTCACCATGGTTATGCTTGAGACAATATTCATTGGTGTGCTCGGATCGCCTCTTGGATTACTTTTTGGGTGGTTAACCATCAATTATTACAGCAATGTTGGCCTGGACCTTACCGAGTATTCTGAGGGGCTTGAATCATTCGGATATGATTCCATTCTTTATCCTTATGTCGGAATGGAAGCCTATTATTCCATTGTCATTGCTGTGGTAATAACCGCTTTTGTGGGTGCCATTTACCCGGCATGGAAGGCTGTTAAACTCAAGCCGGTTGAGGCTCTGCATACTATTTAACTTTTTAAGATTCAAAAACATACGATCATGAGTGTCATCAAAATAGAAAATATCAATAAAACATATAATGAAAATACCATTCCTGTGCACGCGCTGAATGGTGTCAATCTGGAAATTGACAAAGGAGAATTTACCGCTATTGTTGGTCCATCGGGATGTGGTAAGACAACACTACTGAATATACTGGGGGGCCTTGATCAGCCAACAGGAGGTAAAGTCACTATTGGAAACACTGAGATTACAGGTATGAAAGACGGTGCCTTGATTGACTTCAGGCTAAAAAATATTGGATTCGTTTTTCAGGCTTATAACCTGATTCCGGTTTTGACCACTATGGAAAATGTTGAGTTTATCATGCTACTGCAAAAACGTTCTAAAGAAGAACGAGACTCAAGAGCAATGGAGCTGTTGAAACAAATGGGCATAGCCGAGAAAGCGAATCAACGACCATCTCAGCTTTCTGGTGGTCAGCAGCAGCGAGTAGCCGTAGCTCGTGCGCTGGCTTCTAAACCGGAATTTGTGTTGGCAGATGAACCGACAGCCAATCTGGATTCTACTTCTACATCCGCTTTGCTGGATATCATGGCTCAGATGAATAAAGAAGAGGGAGCAACATTTGTGTTTTCTACACATGATCAGCGTGTGATAGATAAAGCGAGAAGAGTGGTGACGCTGGAAGATGGTAAAATAGTTAGTGACGAGAGAAGATGAAACAATTTCTCTTTGTGCTGCTTTTGGTGCCATGGTTGGTCATGGCCCAGGAGACTGATCCAAAGTTTACCGTAAAGGGCTATATCAAAGATATGGTCACTTTACGATTTCCCTCCAAAGACTCCACTTTGGCTGATAATCTTATTCACAACAGGATCAATTTTGCCTGGTATCCAAATGATCATTTTAAGGCTCGTTTGGAGTTGAGAAATAGATTTTTTACAGGGAGTCTGGTGCGAAATATTCCTAATTACAGCTCATATGTAGACGTAAACAATGACTATTTCGACCTATCAGCGCTACCGATAAATAATCATAAAGCAATAGCTCTTTCCACAATTGATCGAGCCATGATCCAATGGAATTATGATGATTGGGAGGTGACGCTTGGTAGGCAGAGGATCAACTGGGGAGTAAACCTGATTTGGAATCCTAACGATCTTTTCAATACCTATTCTTTTTATGACTTTGACTATGAAGAACGGCCAGGTAGTGATGCTTTGCGTATCAGAAAATATACAGGCTTTGCCTCTGAGATTGAGTTTGCTATAAAGGTTGCTGATAATTTTAAAGACCTGACCACAGCCATGAAATATCAATTCAATGTTAGTAATTATGATATTCAGATTTTGGGAGGAGTAATGAAGAATAACCTGGCGCTAGGTACGGGATGGGCAGGAAGTATTGGTGGAATGGGTGTGAAAGGTGAAATGACTTATCTCAATCAACTGGGAATAGGTCTAAGCCAACCGGCAAAGGACGGCTTTTTGTGTAGTGTCTCCTTTGATTATTCATTTGCTAACTCATTGTATCTCAATGGGTCAGCTTTGTACAATAGCTATGGAGCCGGACAACAGTATTATGGATTAGTTGGATCCACTTCCAAAAGAGATATCCGTACCATCTCACCATACAAATGGTCCTCCTTAATCCAGGCAACTTACCCGGTACACCCTTTGGTCAACCTTGGGCTGGCAACCATATATTTTCCTTCGGATAATTCTGTCTTCCTGAATCCATCCGTCACCTATTCCATTGTGAAAAATCTTGACTTGGATCTAATTGGGCAGTTGTACTATACCCAGCAGCAAAATGCTCAGGCATTATTCATCAGGGTTAAGTATAGTTACTGATAGGTTATTGATCAGATAATTGAAATGTTGAGAATCTCCTTTTTCATTATTGCCTTGCAGTTGGTAACTTGGCTTCAAAGTAAAGAAGAGAAATGGTAGCCAGACAGGTCACACGCGTGAGGAGGTTTTTAGAAGAAGATCTCTGGAAAATCAGATTGCGATCATTGCCCAAAAGAAAAGCTTTCTGGTACAAACAGATTAGGATTCTGACGATAGCAATCTCAGAATTTATCAAAGACAAATGCAGTGAAAAAGCCTCTTCACTAACTTATTTTTCTTTGTTGTCCATTGTGCCCGTAGTAGCGATGGCATTTGGTATTGCTACCATCTTTGGGTTGGAAGATTACCTTCGATCAGAGCTTATTAGATATTTTGCTGGTCAGGAAGAGGTCATGAAATGGACATTGGAGTTTGCAGATAAAATGCTTTCTACATCCAGTGGAGGAGTTATTTCAGGAATAAGTGCAGCGTTTTTGATTTATGCAGTTGCCAGACTGCTCAACAATATTGAAGTAGCTTTCAATGATATCTGGGATACGAAAAAGGGACGATCAATCAAACGTATGATCACTGATTATATGTCCGTGATTTTGCTTGGTCCCATCATCCTAATCATGTCCAGTTCAGCCACAGTTTTCATTACCACCCAAATTGAGAATTTCACGGAGAGCATTGAAATTTTAGGAGCTTTCAAGCCAGTTATACTGTTCCTCATTAGGTTGATTCCGTATAGTTTGATCTGGTTTTTGTTGTTTTTGGTTTATGTAATATTTCCTAATACATCCGTCAAAATCAAGCCGGCATTGGTGGCGGGAATTCTTGCTGGGACTGCTTATCAGATTACCCAGTTTGCCTGGATAGAGGGCCAGGTTTATCTTTCTCGCTATAGTGTAATCTACGGTAGTTTTGCTGCGTTGCCTTTGTTTTTGATATGGCTGCAATTAAGCTGGACTATCTTGTTATTTGGAGCGGAATTTGCTTTTTCCATTCAAAATGTAAATAACTGGGCTTATGATAGTGAGAAGCTCAGGATGAATCTGAAAACACGCCGTTCGTTGACCTTACTTGTTTTTCACAGAATAGTCAAACGATTTGAGGAAGAGGACAGCCCGAGCGATTTTGAGGAATTATGTTCGGAGCTGAATGTCCCAAGGCGATTCGTTAGGGATGTGATTCAAGACCTTGAAAGTGCCCGGTTATTGGTGTCGGTGGCACCTTCAGACGAGTCTGAGCTATTTCAGCCTGCCATGGATGTTCATAAAATTGACCTACATCTGATTTTCAAAAAACTGGATGAACTGGGAATGAACAATTTACCAAGTATCCATGAAAATGAAGGATATGTGGAAATAGAGGGGCTTCTTAGAGAAATTGAAGACGTGATTGAAAAATCCCCTGCCAACAAAAAGGTTCTTGACCTATGAGCTTCTTTGCTTGAACGACCAGGTAAATTCAAACTCAGAAACGACTGTCCCATCTTTCATTTTACCGGTGGTTTTGAAAGTTGCAGTTTGAGCTTCTCCGGTAGCGATGGCTTTTTCTACAGCATCGAAAGCCTTAGCCCCGTCTTCACAGGTGAAATAAACCCTGTCTGTTGCTTTTTTCATGAATTGAGCCTTTAGGTCTACAATGATGAAAGCTACAGAGGGCTTTTGACCTGCTGTGGCAAGAAGACATGGCGATGCTGTTGATAGCTCAGCCGCCATACTTTGTACAGCAAAATAAGTGCTCTTGAATGGGTTTTTAGTGAGGTATTTGAAGGGAACTGAGGTAACACATTTATTTGGGTCGAGCTCTCTAAGCCTCATGCCGGCAATGAGTCCCATTGGAAGTTGGGTGAGCATATAAAGCCCAAACTTCAGGCGACTGGTCACCTGAAGTCTGAGTTTTTCTTGTTTTGGGTTGAGTTGTTGAGTCATTGCTTTTACCAGAACAGGGCATAAAGAACCGTACAAATAATGGTGATTGCAAAAGCACCAATATTAAACTCAGGACTGGTCTTAAAATAGCCGGCGGTCAGATCAATGCCTTTATCACTATCTTTTCCTTTACCATCAACATAACTGACAATCCCAATCACTACCATTGATAACAGACAAGTCAATCCCATTTGGTTCATGAATGGGATGGAAGGGAAGAATTTGAATCCAACAGCGATTGGAATTGAAAGCAAAGCTCCCCAGATGGCACCAGCATTGGTAGCTTTTTTCCAGAACAATCCAAGGAGGAATACGGCCAAAATACCAGGACTTACGATTCCTGTATATTCCTGAATAAACTGGAATGCCTGATCAATTCCTCCTAATAGTGGAGCCATGATACAAGCAACGATCAGTGCTATACCAGCTGTAAGTCTTCCTACATTTACTGTTTGTTTATCCGAGGCGTTTTTATTGATGTATTCTTTGTAAATATCCATCGTGAAGATGGTAGAAGTGGAATTAAGCATAGATGCTAATGAAGAAACAATCGCCGCAGCTAAGGCTGCAAAAGCAATACCTTTCAATCCAACAGGAAGTAGTTGAAGCAACCAAGGATAAGCTTTGTCTGATTCACCGGGACCAGGAATATTGGCCTGTCCAAGATCTCCAAGTCGAGCCATTATTTCAGGATCATTGACCATTACATAAGCTGCAATACCTGGAACAACTACAATGAAAGGAATGACCAACTTCAAAAAAGCCGCCATCACAATACCTTTTTGTGCTTCTTTTAGAGATTTAGCTGCCAATGTTCTTTGAATTATATACTGGTTAAATCCCCAGTAATAGGTGTTAGCTACCCACATTCCTCCAATCAGCACCCAAATTCCTGGTAAGTTTCTAAATTCAGGATTGGATTCTTCCAGAATCATATGAAACCTGTCCGGAACAGCGTCCCATACTTGCTGGAATCCTGCCATTAGTCCTTGTCCATCGGACAGCACGTTCATAGCCAGATAAGTGGTTAACAAGCCACCCAACACTAAAAATACTACCTGCACCACATCAGTCCATGCTACCGCAGAAAGACCACCATATAGAGAGTAAGCTGCAGCAAACAGTGATAACCCAATTACGCCATACATCATTGGAATTCCGATGATGGTTTCCAAAGCCAATGACCCGAGGTATAGAACGGAACTGAGGTTTACAAAAACATAGAGAGCAATCCAGAAGACCGCTAGAATGGTTTTAAGTTGAGTGCTGTATCTTTTTTCAACAAATTCAGGAATTGTGTAAAGACCTTTGTTAATAAAAACAGGAAGAAAATACTTGCCGACAATTAATAGCGTGATGGCAGCCATCCATTCATAGGAAGCAATAGCCAGACCACTTGCAAAGCCCGATCCAGACATTCCTATGAATTGCTCAGCGGAAATGTTAGCAGCAATGAGTGATGCGCCAATAGCCCACCATGGGAGGGATTTACTGGCCAGGAAATAGTCTTCTGCATTTTTTTGATGTCCCTTTTTGTCTCGGGATACATATAAGCCAATGCCTACAATCAGCAGGCAGTAGCTTACAAATACTATAATATCTGCAACTGAAAAGTCCATATGTTTAGACGAATATTAAAAGTTTGTTTGGTTTTTAAAATGATTGCCAAACATATGGAATATCGATCAGATAAGAGGCGATATTTTCTGTAATTGCAGGAAAGAGCAGGAAGGTTTTCTGTTTTGTACTTTTTAGCCCATTGCGGCCTGGGCTTCTCTATCTCTTTTTTCCTGCTTCATGATTTTTCTTTTTTCCTGGTTCAGGAAGAAAGATTCCAGACTTCCTTCGAAGAATTTAAGAGCGATAGCAAGCAAGAGTTTAATGATTAATCCGAGGTAGGGGAAAGATACATATTGCTCTATGGCATCTTCAACGAACAGTTCTTCTGCCAGGAATAATATGATGGCTAAAAAGAATAGGGCAGTAGAAGCTCTACGGCCAACTTTCGCTTCGGCAAGTTCTACAATAGTACTTTCCAGTTGGGTGTTTTTATCCTTTATTTCATCGTTTTGTTCACGAATCTGGATATTGGCATTATCTAGTTTTTTCTGCAGTCGGTCGGATACACGGGTAATTACTTTGGCTTGAGCCACAAGGTCTTCGTAATCATCAGAAAAGCTTTCAAGGTCCTGCTTGTAGATAGCGTGTGTATCCAGCCTTTGCCTGAAATCTTTAAGTTTTTTTACTTCCTCATGGTACAGCTCTTTAGATCCTTCCATAATTTAGGTTACTCAGAATTCTTCAATTTCTTTGAAATTGAAATCAAGATCCAAGAGGTCTGCATAGTCTTCACCGGCCTCCATCATATCCTCATCATCCTCTTCATAGAACCAGTTGATGGTGACACTTTTACCTGCATCATCAATCTTACTCAATCTTTTAAATACGTCGAATAGACACTTTGATGAACTTGTATTAAAGTATTCGAAGGAGAAATTCGCTTGAAATTCATCCATATCACTCACAGCTACTTCGTCCAGGGCATCAATGATCTTCTGGTAAAACAAGATAGAATTCTCAGGACTCGATCTTCCTTTGATTTCGAGAATTCCCTCATTAGGGTCAAAGTTTACCAGAGGTGTCACCCGTGTCGGCTCAATAAAAATCTTTTCCATACGGTTATATCAGAGCTTTTCCATATTTAAAAGCCTATACTTCTCTAGGCAATCTAACCTGCAATGTAAAATAAGTAACATTGTCGGTTACAGGTTGAAATTTATATCTAAGTTTTTGTCCACCAGTTTTTCTGGCTATATCTATAAAGCCAAGTCCACCAGTTCCTTTATCTGAAAATTCTTGTTCGTTAAGGGCTTTTTTGTACAAAGCTCTCAATTCATCCGGTTCTACAGCGTTGATATCATCCAATCTTTTCTGTACTTCCCCGATCTTTTCAGTTGGAATATAATTACCAGTCTGCAAGCTATAAAATCTCTTGCGAGCGGCAATCAAAATAAGTGCTGATCTGGAATCATAGCTGTTGATCCGGACTTCATCAGTGTTAACTTCGTCCAGGTGATAATATAAGTTCTGTATACATTCGGTAGCAACGTTGTAGAACTTCTTTTTGACCTTTCGGTTTTCTTCTAATTCTTCCAGGCGTTCTTCAAGAGTCGCAATCATTGATGTCACCAGGTCAAACGTCAGTTCCCCTTTGTACATCAGAATAATGTTCTGGTCGTAAATATTCTTGTAGCTCCTTAAGTCCTCCATACACCTGTACTGTAACTTCTTTTTTGGGTTCGAAAAGTAATGACTATTTATTAATTAATCCAAAATATGCCACCACTTTAAAAATCTTACCGCTTGTCGTTTCTTATTAATAAGGGCTAATTATGACGGAGAAGCGGTTTATTGACTGCAATATAATGCTGATTGAATCGATTTTTATACCGAATAACCTCTAAATCGCCATTTTCTAATTGGAAGCTTCAAAATAATTGGATAAAATGCATAGAAATTCAATGCAAAATTCTGGTTATTTTCATTGATTTAGACAAAATTAGAAACTTTAGTTTAGGTTGCACCGCACATTAAAATAATGCTAATTAAGGTTGCTTCTACATACAGTAAAAAACTTTAATTAAATTTAAAGCAAGCGGAATAAACAGATTATTCAACCAACCAACAACCGATTATGTTAAAGAAGGACGTTTACGCAATTGCCTACGCACTGACGGCACTGTTGATAGCAGGAGCTGTAGGCTACTACATCTTTTTTGTTCAAAAGGATGTGCTTTCCAATTTGAATCAGGATCCGACAATCGTGCAGGTTGCTACCAGACAGTCCACTTACGGACAAAACATTGTAAAAGCTGCAATCGGTATGGGATATTCGGATAGAGAGCGAAACTTTACCATTTTCCAGACGGAACTTGGCAGATTACTTCCTGAGTGGAGAAAAGCGCATAAAGCACTCATCTCAGGAGATCCTGATCTGGGCATTGTCAATGTGCCTGTTTCTTCGGACTATCAAAAGCTTCAGGAAGATCTCAAGTTTTATTACGAGCAGATGAATACCAATGCTTCGAACCTGATGGATGTGGTTTTCACATCCAATAAATCAGATGTGAATGCATTGGCATTGAGAAGCTCTATTGAAACGCTGATCAATACGGTAAGAAAATATCAAAATGCAGCAGATAACATTGCTGATTATTTTGTGGAAGATTCCTTGAGTTACAAAACAGGATTTTCGTTGGTTGAAAAAATCGTGTTTGGAGCATTCCTTGGTCTTCTTGTATTACAGGCATTGTTCGTATTCAGACCATTGGTAAAACTTGCCAGTGATAACTACTTGTCTGCGAACAAGGCCTTCATTAAGGTGAAGAAATCTGAAGAGCAACTGAAGATCAACTTTAAGAAACAGAAGTTGATCAACAAGAAGTTGTTTGAGTCGCGTAAGGAAATCGAGTTGAATAACCAGAAACTCAAAGAATCTGAGACTAAGTTGTTGAAATCATCAGAAGAGCAGATTCGCATTAACGAAAAGTTGATTTCCGCACAGGACGAATTGAACGCTGCTTATAAGAAACTACAGGATTCTGAAGTGGAAATCAGGGAATTGGCTGATAAGCAATTGCAGGATAATGAGAAACTCTTCCTTGCTGAGAAAAAACTTAAGGAAACACTTAAGAAGGAGCAGAAATCCAAAGAAGAGCTTAATCAGGCAATCCAATCACTTAAGGATGCACAATCTCAATTGGTACACTCTGAGAAGATGGCGTCACTTGGTCAGCTTACTGCTGGTATTGCCCACGAGATTAACAACCCGATCAACTTCATCTCCAGTGGTATGGTATCTATCAAGATGTCTATTGATTCCATGAGGGAAATTGCTGAAGAATATTCGAGACTTGAAGACGGTGATGATCTGGAAGAAGTATTGGAGAGTGTGAAAGAACTCAAAGAAGAGCACGAATACGATGAGATTCTGGAAGAACTTGATGAATTGATCAAGGATGTAAACTACGGTGTGACCAGAACCATTGAAATTGTGAAAGGTCTGAGAGTATTCTCCAGACTTGATGAAGAGGAATCTAAGAATGCAAATGTTAACGAAAACATTGACGCTACGCTTACACTACTCCGCAACAAGACAAAAAACACTATCAAAGTATCTAAATACTATGATGAAAATATGAAGGATATTGAATGTTTCCCTGGTCAGTTGAACCAGGTATTCATGAATATTCTTAATAATGGTATCCAGGCCATTCCGAAAGATAAAAAAGATGGTGAAATCACGATCTACACTGAGGAAATGGAAAATGAGGTAGTAATTAGGTTAAAGGACAATGGATCTGGTATACCTGAAAAAATCAAGAATAGAATTTGGGAACCATTCTTCACAACTAAAGCAGTGGGTGTAGGTACAGGACTGGGAATGTCCATTACCTATGGTATCATTGAAAAACACAACGGTAAAATCGAATTTACCAGTGAAGAGAATAAAGGAACAGAGTTCGTAATAACGCTACCAAAAAAGCTACAAAGAACGAAAAAAGAGGACGAAAAAGTAGCAGAAAGCAAATAATCAATCTAACGGGAATAATAATCTGAGCGGTAAATGGAAGAGATTCAAGATGCACCGGAAGTAGCAAAAAGGATTAAGGACAAGAAGTACTCTTTGTTATATGTAGATGATGAGGCTACCAACCTTAGAGTGTTCAAGTCCAATTTTAGGAAGTTTTATAAAGTACATACCTGTACAACTCCTTTTGAGGCCATCGAATTACTCAAAGAGGAGGAAATTCAAGTAATTGTCACTGACCAGAGAATGCCGGAAATGACCGGAACAGAATTTCTGGAAAAGATATTACCTGACTATCCTGATGTAATCAAGATTATCCTCACCGGATTTACGGATATCGAGGCGATCAAAGACGGTATCAACAGGTGTGGGATTTATAAGTACATCACCAAGCCATGGAATTTTGATGAGATGAAAGGTGTGCTCGATAGGGCCATGGAAACTTATCAAATGGCGATTGATAGTGAGGAACACGTAAAAGAACTTGAAGATACCAATGTAGAGTTGGAAAAGCGCGTTAAGGAACGTACAGAGGAGCTGAACAATATCAACAAGCGACTGATAGATAGTATCAGGTATGCGGGTCTATTGCAACAATCCATGCTTCCAAATGAGCGCTATTTGACCAGGATATTCTCAGATCACTTTGTGATGTACAGGACTAAATACCTGTTTAGCGAAGAGTTTATTTGGACTACCAGTTTGAATTTTCGCTCTGAGGACTACACGGTTGTTGCGCTAATTGAGTTTGATGGAAAAGGCATTGTAGGATCTTTAAAGACCTTGATAGCCGATTCAATTCTGAATGATCTCATTCAGGATAGAAAAATATTCCATTCTGGAGATATCATTAAGGAACTTACACAGGAACTGGACGCAGCAGGCTCTAAAGAGCTACAGTGTGATATGAAAGTATCCGTCGCATTGTTTGATAACAACGCACAAACATTGCAATTTAGCGGGGTTAATCAAGATATGATCATCTTTGATGGTGATGACATGGTGGTTCTTGAAGGTGAATCGGAAGATAATGTGGATGATCTAATGGCTGATCGAATTGAAATTCAATCCGGATCAACATATTACATGTTCACTAACGGTTACTTCAATCAGGAAAATCAGGACGGAGTTAGGTTTTCACAGGAGAAGTTTGAAGAGATGCTGAAATCTATTCAAAACAAGACTCTGGCAGAGCAATACAAGTTCCTCAATCAGACAATGGATGACTGGATAGGGGATGGTAGTCTTAGTGATGATATATCTATTATTGGATTTAAGCTTTAAGCAGGATGAACGTAAAGGCGAGTAATTTCAAAAATTGGTGTACGGATAATATCAGTCCGCAATCCTGGACAAGGATTTGTCTTAAGTGTGTGGATGAAATACGAGCCAAAGGTTATAACCTCAAACAATTGGAGGATTTAGAGCCGGATGTTGAATTGGATGCAGAACTATTGTCTAGTTTGAATGCAGCGTTGGGGGAGCTCTATGAAATGTCTGTGGATGAAAGCCTTTTGATTCGATATTAATTAATCGCATAACCAAAACACAAAGAAAGCCGGCTAAAATCTTAGATTTTAGCCGGCTTTTGTATTTACTGTTTGCTCGTTTTAAGCTCTTAGATTTCCACACCCATCACCAATACATCATCAGTTTGTGGAGTGTCCTTTTTCCAGTCTGCAAAGGCCTTGCTGAGCGCTTTAGATTGCTCTTGCATTGACTGGTCACTAATGCTTTCTATAAGGCTCTTTAGATTTTTACTCATGAACTTCTTGTCTTTATCTCCTCCAAATTGATCCTGATATCCATCTGAAGCAAGGTAAATCTTGTCGCCTTCTTCAAGTTGTATATCCTCAGTGGTCAGCTTACCAGAAACTTCCTTCTCATCACCTTCTATTCCTCCAATCATATATTTTGGACTTTTATAAGTGATCAGTTCATTAGTTCCTTTTTTGATTAAGTAAAGCGGTATGCCAACACCTGCAAATTTCATATTTAGATCATCCAGGTTGATGACACAGAGTCCGATCTCCAAGCCATCTTTATTGTCATTTTCATCACGTTTCAACTCAAACTTGATAACCTTATCCAGGCGAGCTAGAATTTTATTAGGATCTATATAATTCTGATAATAAACAATGTTGGTCAGCTGATTACTCCCCATGATCGACATGATTGCTCCTGGTACACCGTGTCCGGTACAATCTGCGCAAGCAATAATCAGGTATTCATTTCTACCTTGTCTTACCCGCTCAAACCAATAGAAGTCACCACTTACCACATCCTTAGGTTCATAGATTACAAAGGAGTCTTTTACGAGCTTTGACATTACATCAAGCTCTGGTAAAATGGAGCGTTGAATACGCTGAGCATATATGATACTATCAGATACCTGCTTATTGGCATGCTCTATCAGATGCTTTTGACTTTCAATCTCATTCTTCTGAGTTTCCAGCAATTCGTTGAATTTGCGCTGTTCTTCGATACGTTTGATGAGCACCTGTGAAGCATTAGAGAGCTGTGAAGCCAGTGTGCCTACTTCATCGTTTGAGTGGATTGGGATTTCAACGTTTAAGTTGCCTTCGCCTATTTCTTCAGCAATCTTGCTCAACCTTACAATTGGTTTAACGATGATATTTGCAAAGATTAAAGCAAGCACAATAGCCACGCCTAATACCGTGAGTAATACCCACAGTAGTTTTTGTTGAATTTGATCTAATGGAAGGAATGCTTCATTCTTACTGATGCTAACTACCAGCATCCAGTCATTACTCGCCTGGTTGTGATATCCCTGTTCTTTGGCAATAAAATATAGTTTGTCCTCAGTCTCTTTCAGAACAACTCTCTGATCAGAATCCTGAATATCTTTAATGATATCAAAATCTGTAAGCTTATCTTCTAAGATTTGTTTGTTTTCATCCTGGGTATGAAGAATGAGACCTTCCTCGTTAATAAGGTTTACGCTAAGTTGTCTGCTATTATCAGCTCCCAGTGATATTTTTCCCATAAACTTGTACAGTTCGTCGATGAGAATCCTTCCGACTAATACACCTCTTACTTTCTCATTTTTTGCATCCATCACTACAGTAGCAAACTGCATCACATTCTTACCTACAGACTCTGATTTTGCCACATCAACAGCGGAATGGATTTCGGGAGTGAGTTTTGTCCAATAGGCACTATTCGAATGGGTTTCACCTACAGACAGCCCTTTACTATCTGCAATCCTTACCCGATCATTATTAAAGAAAGAAAAGCTGTGGAAAATGTCATTCAGCTCCTCTATTTCCTGTAGTCTGATAGCAAGTTCCTCTGATGAAGTATTTGGGTCTCTGAAATATGGACTTTTGGATGCTGTTTTTACATCGTTAAGCCTTGAAAATACAAAATGTTCAATGTTAGAAATAGTCTGTTCGGACTGGTTATTAACATTGGAAAGTAACTCATTACGAAATGTCCTTTCCAATTCACGGTTGACACTCACATATAGGACAGCAGAAGTGAAAACCACCAATGCTACACATAAGATTGTTAGTTTGGCGTAGATATTCATAAAAAATCCATTCGTTATTTTGTGGTCATTAAATCTAACTTAAAATTATGGTCTGGTGAGCTAGTTTTTACTTCAAAACTAGGACTTTTCATTGTCTTTGTGTTTTAATGCTAAATTTACATCCTAAAATCAGCAATTATTATTCTTTTAATTTGGTATGATGGAGTATTGGGTCAGATGAATTCTGAATGATAAAATTATGATTAAGCATTTCAGCACACTATTGGCAGTTTTGTCTTTAAGCGTTCCTTTGTTTTCACAAAGTATTACGATCTATAAGAGTGAGGCCAAAGTTGGAGAAACGGTAGCCAAGATTGTTGATCAAATCAAGACTAACCAGGAACTGATCTTTTTTGAAGTAGTTGACCATGATGTGATAGCAGCGAAAAGAGGTATTACATTGGAGCCGACTAAGAGTATTTTGTTTGAAGACCCAATCCTCACTTCTACTTTGCTTGAATGTCAGAAGAGTGCAGCTTTGGATCTTCCTTTGGAAATATTGGTCTGGGAAGAATATGGTGATGTGTATGTAGGTTTCATGGATCCCAAATTTATGAAGAGAAGATTCATGATTCAGGAGTGTGATGACACCATCGAACAGCTGTCCAGGCTTATGATTAGGGTTTCGATGAATGCTCTGAGAGAGTTGAAATAACTATTTCGCTTGAATGTCGAGAGAGAAGGTAAGGTTTTCCCAGGCGAAAATCAGTTGATTTCCTTCAAACTTAAATGTCATTCTTTCTTTAAATGAACCTTTCTCGGGTGTAACCTCCACTCTGAAAATGTCAGCATTTGGTTTGTAATGGTATGCTCCCCATTGATTCCATTCCTCATTAAAGATGATTGTCCAGGATGAGTCAGATGGGATGGTGAAAATAGCATAAGAGCCTTTTGGAAGGAGCTGACCATTGATGAGTAAGTCTTCGCTGGTTTGGATATAGGTAGCTTCGTTTGCGCCAGTCCTCCATACCTCATTATATGGTACCAATCCGTCCCAAATTTTTCTGTCTCGCACCGCTGGACTGCCGTACACAATCTTGACCTTAGTTCCCTCAATCACTGTTGAGTCTGACATGAGTGGAGATGGTCTCTTATTCTTTGTGCTTTGGCACGATGCTGACAGGAGCACAGCTCCCAGAATAAATACCGAAGTAATATATGTGTTGATTTTGGACATTTTCATGTACTTAAACGGTCACTTGCTGTATTTTGTTTTTACAATAAACACCTGAAAATCAATCAGATACATTAAAGGGTATATTTTTTGTAACTCGGTACTCATCACAAACCGAAAATATTATGGGAATAATTGGCATTGAAATTCCACAGCTCAACGAAGAGCAGGATATTGAAGTTGAAGTTCGTGTAAACGGCATCAAAAAGCAATATAACTATAGAGTGGAAATATTTTATTGGGATGAGTGTCCATATCCGACAGAAGATCGTGTGGAATGCATTCGCCAACTGGTAAACACCTATGATAAAGAGTGGGATCTTGCTCATATTGGTTTACCTACCGACGACTACATTCCTATTACTTTCCGAAAGAAAAGAATTTAGAACGGAAGATCTTCGTCAGAAGAGAAATCTTCTTTGAGCCATTCATCTGATACCTGAGGTGGAGGAGGAGTATCACTGCTAACAGCGCCTGATTTTTTCTCCAGCCTCCAGGCTTGCAGGCTATTGAAATATTTTACTTCCCCTTTTGGGTCAGTCCACTTTCTGCCTTTCAAATTGAATGAGATAGTCATTTCATCACCAAGCTGAAAGCTATCCAGTTGTTGGCAATTATTTTGTATCAATTCGAACTTGATAAACTCAGGATATTGAGGGTTTTCAGCATATTCTATCACAAATTCCCTTTTTTTAAAACTGTTTGAAATCTCCTGAGTGTCTGATTTCTCGATTAATTTACCGTCTACTGTCATGGTTAGGTTTTAAAACTATTCCCCAAATTTGCAGTTCAACAGGAGGATATGAAAAAATCTAAGAAGGTTTTTTTGATTGTGGCGGCTATTTTTCTGATAATCATGATCATTATTGGATATGATATGAGTCAGAGAACAACGTGGCCCGGTCAGAAAAATCACACACAGCAAAACAAATAGTGCCATTGAAACCCAAGAAGGTAGATATTTCCAAAATAGATCTTGACAAAGAACGGGAAAAAATCACCGATTTACCTGGTTTGATAGCATTTGCCCATAATGTGGGTAGTGCTTTGATCAAACCGGAAGATCGGGGTAAGATCAAAGGTCAGGCTATGTCGGCCATGTATGATCAGACTGACCGGCAGTTTCAGCAGGTTTTTGATCAGGTGAAAAATCTTATGGATCAGGCCAATGTACTCAAAAAGAGAGTTGAGATCTCAGAAAGGATTTATCAAACCACTCTCAACTTTAACCCGGTGATACATCAGGTCTATTATCTCTACCAAAGAGCTGATGGTAGTGACTTCATTTCAATGGTATCTCCGGAAGAATGGGGGAGAAGTAAACCTTATGAACACTACATCGCCACTGTAAAACTCCTGTCAGATCATACCTGGGAAGTAGTTCACACGGAATCGGATGATTTGAAATAATTGGGTCTCTGTTTTCATAAAATGGCCCAAAGGAACACAGCTATAGGTGAATCATCTTATTTTTGAAGAATGCCTTTAATCCAGCAATCTGCATATAATAAACGTCCATGGTACATGCTTAATGAACATTGGGAGACAGTGATTCCATCTATGTTCTTTAAAGTAAAAAAGGAGCTTTTTACCAGGGAACGAAAGGAACTTCCGGACGGAGACTTTCTGGATATTGATTGGAGAAGGACAGGAAACCGTAAGTGCCTGGTGATCACACATGGACTGGAAGGTGGGTCGGACAGATACTACGTGAAAAGAACTGCTCAATACTTTTCTGATAGAGGATGGGACATTGCTGCCTGGAACTGCCGAAGCTGCAGTGGAGAAATGAACCGATTACCGCGGTTTTATCATCATGGAGATACGCCTGATCTGGAAGTGGTGGTGAATGAGGTGTTGGAGAAAGGCTATCAGGAAGTGGTGCTGATGGGTTACTCCATGGGTGGAAGCATGTCACTGAAGTTTTTGGGAGAAAAGCAACGAGATGTTCGTATCAAAGCCGCGGTTACATTTTCAGTGCCTTGCAATTTAAGAGACAGTGCCGTTCAGTTGACGAAAAAAGAAAACAGGCTCTATGAGCAGCGATTCCTCAAGAAACTCATTGAGAAGATTAAAATCAAAGCGGAGCAGCATGAAGAAGTCTCAGCTGATGGAGTTGATGAATTGACAGATTTTGATGCATTTCATGATCGGTACACAGCTCCATTGCATGGGTTTGCTGATAAGGAAGCGTTTTTTGAAGCGGCCACCTGTGATCAACACCTTCTTAATATCAAAGTACCTACACTCATTGTAAATGCTCAGAATGATCCGATGCTGGGAGAACCTTGCTACCCAAAAGAACTAGCAGAGATGAGTGATAAAGTCTACCTGGAAATCCCAAAAATAGGAGGTCACACAGGTTTTACCTTAAGTGGGAAGCCTCACAGCTACATGGAAGAGCGGGCAGAGTGGTTTTTGAAGGAGCGGGGGATTGTTGAATGAATGAAGTAAGTTTTGTTAAGGATTGCTTAAAAATTCTCATTTGCCTAGCAACTCCATGAAAGTTGGCTTCAAATTCTATCAATAAATGGAAAATCTTTCATCTAGCAATTCTGCATTACAATTTTGAATTTTGAACAAGTAGTCAAATCTCATATTTAAGTAATTGGTTTCTATGTAAATATGATTTCTCATCCAGGAAACATCTTCTATAACAAAATCATAAGATAGATTAGAAAGAGCAGAATCCAGCGAATCCAGAGGAGAACCAAAAATGATTTTGAGTTTTACATCTTGAACATAAAATTCTCTCTCTAATCCAAATATAGCAGTTTGCGAATCATAAATGATTATCTCATTATTTGCTGCTTGGGCCGTCTTTATTGCCTTATTGAAATTTTCGGAATTTAATATACTTCTGAGTAAGTCCTCACGTAGTGTTGGTTCATTAAAACAGTCATTATAGGCATAACCACTATTCGTTTTGCACCCATCAACGATCAGAACTATTGAAAACAACAAAAGCATTTCTAGGTGTAGTCTCATTCCTTAGCCTTAAACTCCAAAGAAGCAGAGTTGATACAGTACCTCATTCCAGTTGGTTTTGGCCCATCGGGGAAAACATGCCCTAAATGCCCACCACATCTGGCACAATGGACTTCCGTACGTACAGGCCCCAGGCTACGATCTAGTTCGCTACCTACATTTTCTTCTTTGATTGGTTGATAAAAACTAGGCCAACCGCTTCCTGAACGATATTTGGTTTCAGAGCTGAAAAGCTCTAGTCCACATGCCCGGCAAACATATTTTCCTTCTGCCTTATTGTTCCAGTATTCCCCGGTAAAGGCTCTCTCGGTGCCTTGTTCCCGCATCACATAATATGCTTCCGGGGAAAGCTTTTGCTTCCATTGCTCATTGGTCAGATTGATTTCATAAGTTGCTTCCTCAGACCCTCCTTTTTTACCTTGCTGAGCACACGCCTGAGCAAAGAATCCCCACAAAATTACCACTGTCAATACTTTTAATCCTTTCATAAAAACTTGGTCTTAAGATGATTTTGGTTTGTTAAATTTAACTATCAACACATACCTAATGGTTTTAAAATTTATAGAAATGGTAAGGAACACGACATTGAGTCTGATACTCACGATGTTTTTGGCTTATGGTTGTGTAGCTCCCGAAGCTGCGCAGGAAGCCAAAGATTATTCATTCAAAGTGCCTGTGGAATATTATAAGCTTGATAATGGCTTAAAGGTAATATTGTCACAGGACAAGACAGCTCCAACTGTGGTTGTTGGGGTGTACTACAACATTGGCTTCAGGATAGAGCCGAAGGATCGAACAGGTTTCGCTCACTTGTTTGAGCACATGATGTTTCAGGGGTCGAAGAATCTTGGAAAAATGGAATTTGTGAAACTTGTTCAACAGAATGGGGGAGTGCTCAATGGCTCCACCAGGTTTGATTTCACCAATTACTTCGAAATCCTACCGGCACATAAGCTGCAAACTGCTCTTTGGGCAGAAGCAGACCGTATGAGTGGATTAGCTATAACACAAGATAATCTCACGAATCAGCAGGGTGTGGTTAAGAACGAGGTAAAAGTAAACGTATTGAATCAGCCTTACGGTGGTTTCCCCTGGTTGGATATGCCGCAGTACGCTAATGAAAACTGGTACAATGCTCACAATTTTTATGGTGACCTTGAAGATTTGGATTCAGCCAATTTGGAAGATGTACAGAGTTTCTTCGATACTTACTATGCTCCGAATAATGCCGCTCTGGTAGTAGTTGGAGATTTCGAGGTAGCTGAGGCTAAGCAATGGATTCAGGAATATTATGGGGGACTTCCATCTTCCGAATTACCTGCTAAGGCTGAAATTGCCGAACCTAAACAAACGGAGGAGAAAGTCTTCACAAAAGAAGATCCTTTAGCCACCCGGCCAGCTTTGGCTTTTGCCTATCATATGCCAGATCGAAATACGGATGCTTACTATGCAATGGGCTTATTGGATCAGTTGCTGCTACAGGGAGATGACGCACTACTCACTCAGAAGTTTGTGAATGAGAAAGGTTATACTGGTTCTGTGAATGGAGGTATCAACCTTCTAGGCAATATGTACAATTATAATGGCCCGATGCTTTGGATGGGATCTTTGATTCACGATAAAGATGTATCATCGGATTCTATCATGGCAGTTTTGGATGAGTCCATCAACTCATTCATTGAAAAGGGTGTTTCACAAGCTGATCTTGACAGGGCATTGATCAAAATGAGATCTGATCTTTATTCTAATCTTGGTGGGTTCTATGGGTTTGGAAGGGCAGACTTACTTGCGTCATTTGCTTTATTTGATGACGATCCTGCCAGAATTAATGAGCTGGAGCAGAAGTTTAAATCACTAACTCCTGAGGTACTGCAAAAAACAGCCAAAACCTATTTGGTGCCAGCCAACAGAACTATTTTGAAGATTGATCCTAAAAAAGATGAAAACTCGTAATCTCATGCATAAGACATTCATATATATACTTAGCTTTTTGGTAAGCACAGTTTTGCTTGCACAAAAAGAAATTCCACCAGCTGGTGGTACTCCTAAGAATTTCAAGATCCCTCAAAAGACTGAGATTAACCTGGACAATGGACTGACGATTGTGATGGTGCCATATGGTAGTCTTCCTAAAGTAACCGTCAGAGCCATTGTGAAAACTGGAAATATTCATGAAGGACCCAATCAGATTTGGTTGGCAGATCTAATGGCTGACCTGATGAAAGAAGGAACGACCACCAAGTCTGCCAAAGAACTATCGCTGGCAGCAGCGAATATGGGTGGGGAAATCAACGTAAATGTTGCTCCCAACCAGACTTTTGCCTCAGGTGAAGTGCTTTCTGAGTTTGGCCCTGATTTGGTCAATCTAATCGCAGATGTGATGTTGAACCCAGCTTTCCCTGAATCAGAGATCCCACGTTTGGTGAATGATATGAAAAGAAACCTAAGCGTTCAGCTGTCAAGACCACAGCCAATAGCTCGTGAGAAGTTCAATGATATGCTCTTTGGAGATCATCCTTATGGTAATTTCTACCCCACTGAAGAGATGCTGGATAGCTACACTATTGCCGATGTGAAGCAATTTTATGATGATAATTTTGGAGCAAAAAGGACCACTGTTTATGTGGCTGGAGTATTTGATGCTGATAACATGCGTAAGGCAATTGAAAATGCCTTTTCTACTTGGAAACCTGGTCCGGAGGTGAGTTTTGATGTTCCTGAGATTACTGCTAAACCTGGTGTGGATGTAATTGATAGACCAGGAGCTCCACAATCGACTATTGTTATGGGATTGCCAGTTGTGGACCCTTCTAACCCTGATTACATTCCGCTTTCAGTCACTAACTACCTGTTAGGAGGCTCATTTGCTTCAAGGATCACTTCTAACATTCGGGAAGACAAGGGCTACACCTATTCTCCAAGAAGTACTGTGGATACTAAATACGGGTCTGGCGTTTGGTATGAAGAGGCTGATGTAACCACTGATGTGACCGGGCCGTCTCTTAAGGAAATTAGCTACGAGATTAATAAACTAAGAAATGAAGCGCCAACGGATGAAGAGCTCGATGGAATCAAGAATTACAGGGCCGGAGTATTTGTGCTTCAAAACTCTTCACCTGCGGGAATCATCGGACAGCTTGCATTCCTGGATTTGCATGGCTTGGATGACTCTTATCTTGAAAATTATGTAAAAAACGTATATGCCGTTTCTCCTGAGCAAGTCAAAGAGATGACTGAAAAGTACCTCGATTATGAAAAGATGACCATTGTGGTTGTTGGAGATAAAAAGGTGATTGATAAGCAGTTGGATGATTATCAGAAGGAGATTGAAAACTTCTGATATTCACAGAAAATTTGATATTAAAAAAGGAGCCCGAGAGCTCCTTTTTTGTTATTTCTTAAATCGTTTCAAGGCCAGTTCAGCTACATGTTCTCCTATGGACAGGCTGGAAGTTGCCGCTGGTGAAGGTGCATTTCCGACATTGATCACCTTCTCATTTTCCAGAATCAGGAAGTCGTCAATCAAGCCTCCATCTTTATCACATGCCTGAGCCCGAACTCCGGAACCACCAGGCTCCAGGTCTGCTTTTTGAATATCTGGTAGAAGTTCTTGCAAGGCTTTTGTAAATGCTGACTTGGAGTAAGATCTGTAAAACTCACCAATACCCGTTTTCCAATATTTGGCCGCTACTTTCCTGAATCCTTTCCAGGCAAGACTGCCCGCCAGGTCTCCAAGGTTAATGTCTGATTTCGTGTAGCCTTCACGTTTGTAAGCCAAAACTGCATTGGGCCCAGCTTCGATACCTCCATTGATCATCCTGGTGAAATGTACACCCAGGAATGGGAAATTGGGATCAGGAACCGGATAAATGAGATTTTTCACAAGGTGCTGTTTTTCCTTTTTGATTTTATAGTATTCCCCACGGAAAGGGATGATGCGATAGTTGACAGGAACTTTGGTGAGTTTGGCAATCTTATCAGAAAACAAGCCAGTACAGTTGATGACTAACCTGGTTGTAAGCGTTTGATGTTGCGTGACAACATCTACAAATCCCTTATTTTCCTTGATATCAATTACTTTATTATCCGGAAAAATGTCTCCACTGAAGTGTCTGATTTTTTCAGCATATTTTGCCGCCACAGCCTTGTAATCGATGATTCCCGTTTGAGGAACGTAGATTCCCTGCACACCATTCACGTAAGGTTCGTGTTCTTTTAACTCATCCTGTACCAGTCGCTTAAGACCAGTCAGTCCGTTTTGTTCACCACGCTCATACAGCATGTTGAGTGTAGGGAGTTGTGACTCATTGGTGGCCACTACAATCTTACCACATAGCTCGTAGTTGATTTCCTCTTCATCGCAAAACCTGATCAACTTATTGTAGCCATCCACACAGTTTTTTGCCTTAAGACTTCCTGGCTTGTAATACAACCCTGAATGAATGACACCACTATTATGACCGGTTTGGTGGGCAGCCAGTGTTTTTTCCTTCTCCACCACTGCTACACGAAGTTTTGGATTGGCTTCTTTGATTTTCAGCGCTGAGGCTAAACCGACTATTCCACCACCAATAACAACTACATTATACATGATATTTCACCTGTTTTCCTGAAACAAATATGGAAAATTTCAGACACTTCCGGCTTTGACTTCAGAGAATAAAATCTTTAATTTTTTATGTCTTGTTTGAATCTTAACGAGACGCTGTTCATACAATAGCGTAGACCCGTTGGTTTGGGACCGTCAGGAAATACATGTCCCAGATGGCCTGCACATTTGCCGCAGGTGACTTCAGTTCTTTCCATTCCAAAGGATTTGTCTTTGTGATATGCCACAGCATTTTCGCTGACTGGCTCAAAAAAGCTTGGCCATCCGCATCCTGAATCAAATTTGGTGTCGGAGTAGAAGAGTTCATTACCACATCCTGAGCAGGTATAAAGTCCCACTTCATGATTGTTAAGAAGTGCTCCGGTCCAGGGACGTTCGGTGCCTTTTTCCCGCAGAACCCTGAATTCTTCCGCTGAAAGCATTTCTTTCCACTCTTGTTCAGTATGATTTATTTTCTCCATGGTTCACATTTACTTTTGCCCGCTAATTAATACTAAGATACAGTTCAAAGTGTTTTTTTAGCCGTTCATCAAGTAACTGATTTTTTGCGAAACAAAACACGCTGAAATCCATATTAAGTACAGAACTAACCATAATTGATATAAAAGAGACTTTTACATGAAGAAGAGACAATGGATCATCTCCGGAGTTGGGACTTTAGCCATTCTGGGGTTGGCCTTGAGTATGGCTACATTCTTTGCCGGACAAAAAGAGGTGAAAGAAATGAAGACGCCTCCTGTGGTAAAAAAATATGTTACCACAGTGCCTGTTAGTTATGAGGACATCAAGACTCATATTACAGCATTTGGTCGGGTACAAACTGCACAATCGCTGGATTTACTTTCGGAAGTATCCGGAAGAATGCACGAAGGAAGTTTACCCTTGAAAGAAGGGCAGAATTTCAAAAAAGGGACTTTGCTTTTTTACATTGATGACAAAGAGACTGTCTTGAATCTAAAGTCTCAGAAAAGTAATTTCCTGAGAGATATTGCGGCCATACTACCGGATATGCGCATCGATTATCCTGATAATTATGACAAATGGGATCAGTATTTTTCCAGTATAGATATTGATAAAGATTTGCCGGTGTTGCCACAGGCGAAATCAGATAAGGAAAAAACATTCCTTGCCACAAAAGGTATTTTTTCTACCTACTATACCATCAAAAGTGCCGAAGAGCGACTTGGCAAGTATCGTTATTATGCGCCCTTTGATGGAAGTATTTCTGAAGTGGTATTACAATCAGGAGCTTTTATCAATCCAGGCAATAAAATCGGAACTATTATCCGCACTGGATTGCATGAATTGAAGGTGTCTGTTGAGACAAAGGATATTCCATGGGTACAGATAGGGACACCGGTTGAAATATATTCAGAGGAAACTCAGCAAAACTGGGAAGGTGAAGTAAGAAGGATCAGTGATTTTGTGAACCCAAATACTCAGTCAGTTGATGTATTTGTGAGCATTTTTCCTGGTGAGCAAAAAATATACGATGGGCAGTTCATTCAGGCGGCTATTCCGGCACGTACGGTTAAGGACGGCTTGATCATGCCAAGAAATGCACTGTATAATTCCAATGAGGTTTTCGTAGTAGAAGATACACTTCTGAAAAGAAAGCAAGTATTTGTTCACAGAACCATGGATGAAAAAGTAATCGTAAGTGGATTGAAAACTGGTGAGCAATTGGTAGTGGAACCATTGATCAATGCACATAATAACATGGTGGTCTATTCTTCTGAAAAGAAAGATATAGACATGGAAACCGGTAGAGCTACTGCTGCGGCAGCAGATAATGTCAGTGCAAACTCCGGATCTAACTAAAATCAACCAATCATGAACGGTATAAAAGGACTGGTAGCCTATTTCGTAAAATACCCGATTCTGGCCAACATTCTCATTATGTTGACCCTTATTGCTGGTATTGCGAGTTTTCTTGGTACTAAAAAGTCTTTCTTTCCTACAGCAAAAGACCGTGTGATTAACATCACTGTTGCTTATCCTGGCGCTTCGCCTGAGGAGATGGAAGAAGGAGTGACTACCAAGATAGAGGAGGCGCTAAAATCAACAGCAGGTATAGATGAAATCACATCAACCTCTGCAGAGAATAGCGCGAGTATTTCTATCCTCACACTGGATAATTATGACATTGATGAGATCTACACGGAAGTTAAGAATGCTGTAGATGGTATTTCTTCGTTTCCTGCTGGAGCAGAAAAACCTATCATTTTTAAGCAGAGACAGAGGTCTACTGCGCAGTGGTTGGGTTTGACTGGAGACGTGAACCTGAATACACTGAAAGAATATGCAGAAGGTATAGAGGATGACCTTCTGGCAACAGGAGTTATTAGTCAGATCAATGTCAGCGGATTTCCACCATTGGAAATTTCAATTGAAGTAACAGAACCAACACTTAGAAGGTATAACCTGACTTTTGATCAGGTAGCTGCAGCGGTTCGTTTGAATAACAGGGATATTTCCGCTGGAAGTATCAAGTCGCCAAATGAAGAAATTCTGATCAGATCGAAAGCTAAGGAGACTGATGCTGCTGCAATCGGAGATATTGTTGTGCGGAGTAATACTAATGGTACAAAAGTGTTGCTGAGAGATGTTGCCACTATCAAAGAACAGTTTGCAGATGAACCTAATAAGGGCCTATTGAATGGAAAACAAGCTGTATTTCTTGAAGTGAGAAAGCTGGAAACGGAGGATTTAACAGAGATTTCAAAAGCTGTTGAAGACTATGTGGCGAAATTCAATGAGAAGAATGATGCGGTTCAGCTAGTAACCACCTGGGATTTTAACAATATGCTGACCCAGCGTCTCGACCTGCTTACCTCCAATGGTGTTGTTGGGTTGTTGCTGGTTTTGGTTTCACTGGGAATGTTTCTCAGTATCAGGTTGTCTTTCTGGGTAGCCTGGGGAATTCCATCCTCTTTTTTAGGCTTGTTCATCTTGGGTACAATGGTTGGCTTAACGGTCAATATGATTTCACTATTCGGAATGATTTTGGTAATCGGTATTCTGGTAGATGATGGTATTGTGATTGCAGAAAACATTTACACCCATTTCGAAAAAACGAAAAATCCAATACAGGCAGCAGTAAGAGGAACGGTTGAAGTAGTACCTGCTGTATTTACTTCAGTCCTCACTACGATTGTTGCTTTCTTGCCATTGCTATTACTTACAGGTGGTTTCGAGTTTTTGAAAGACATGGCCTATGTGGTGATATTCAGTTTGAGTTTTTCACTCCTCGAAGCGTTTTTTATCCTTCCGGCACACCTGGCCAGTAAGAAGGTGCTAAGTGTGAAAAAGGAAGACACCAGAAGCTATAAAATTCGTCAGGTACTTAACAATTCGATTGAGTTCATGCGACTGAATATCTATGGTCGTATGCTGAACTTTACACTTAATAATAAAGCAGTTTCCCTTGGGATCCTGGCAGGCTTTTTAATTGTAATCGGTGGACTGTTGGCGGGTGGTCAGATTAAGGCTACATTCTTCCCTCAAATTCCTTTCAATAGTTTCAATATCAATATCTCATTCAAGCCTGGTGAACGTGAGCAGAAAGTTGAGGCTTATCTTGACCGGTTCAATGATGCGGTCTGGAAGGTGAATGGAGAGTTGATGAAGGAAGTTGGGACTGACAAAAACATCATCAACTATACTTTCACAAACGTTGGGTTTTCCGGAGACGGAGAGTCTGGTTCGCATGCAGGTAATGTGAATGTGATGTATGATGAGCTGGATCCTTATGGAATTAACCAGTTTGACCTGATCAATCGCATTAAGAAAGAGATCGGACCTGTTCCTGAAGCTGATAAATTCAGTATTGGCGGAGGTAATAGATGGGGCAAACCTGTTTCAATCATGCTTCTGGGTAAGAATTATGATGAACTTCGTGAGGCAAAGGAATTCCTGAAGGAAGAATTGAAGAGTATACCGGATCTCAAGGAAATTCAGGATAATGTGCCAGTTGGTAGGAGAGAGATGCTGTTTGATTTGAGAGCAGAGGCGTATTTTCTGGGTTTGAGTCATGACGATATCACCAGGCAAATGCGTCAGGGCTTTTTCGGGGAGGAAGTACAGCGATTCATGAAAGGAAATGATGAACTCAGGGTTTGGGTTCGGTATCCAAACAGTGGTCGTGAGAGCATTAGCCAGTTAGAAGATATCAAAATCAAAACTGCTTCCGGACAGGAGTTCCCTCTTACACAGGTTGCTGACTATAAAATCGAACGTGGTGTATCAGGGATCAAGCATTTCAATGGTTCACGGGCGATTACTGTTGAGGCTGATTTGCAAGATCCGTTTGCTGAGGTGCCTCCCATTCTGGCAGAAATCCAGCAAACCATAATCCCGGAACTTAAGGCTCATTATCCATCGGTTACAGTTGATTATGGAGGGCAGTCTAAAGAAAGCGCGAGAGCTGGAAAGGAAATCGGTATGTACTTTGGTGGAGCTTTTCTCTTGATTTTCTTCATTTTAATGATTACGTTCAAATCATTCTATCAGGCATTGATGATCGCTTTGATGATTCCTTTGGGATGGTTTGGGGCCATGTTTGGACACGGAATAGAATCCTGGATCAGCAATCGTGAATTACCTGTTTCTTTACTCAGTGTTTGGGGGATGGTTGCCCTCTCCGGAGTAATTATCAATGATGCAGTGGTCTTTTTGGATAAATTCAATTCACTGGTAAGAGATGAGGGGATGACGGTTTACGAAGCGGCATACAATGCTGGTATGGCCAGGTTCCGAGCGATTATGCTTACTTCTCTGACTACTGTTCTTGGATTATATCCTTTGATCAAGGAGACAAGTTTCCAGGCGCAGTTTCTAATACCAATGGCAATCTCTGTAGCGTACGGAGTACTGGTTGGGACTTTTATTATTTTGCTTTTCTTCCCAGTGCTGATCCTGGTTTTTAATGATGTTAGAAGAGGAGTCAAATGGCTTTGGACAGGAGAAAAACCAACCAGAGAGGAAGTGGAGAGAGTAATTATGGACTCAAAAAGACTCGAAGAATATAAAGAGTCAGCCTAATTGAATCTAAATTATAAAGAAGAGAATTACATGAGATATTTTATACTGCTGGTTACTTTATTAAGTATTTATACAGTTTTAGCACAAGAACCTTTGTCGCTTCAGGACGCCATTTTGATTGGTCTGGAAAGAAACTACAACATCAGGGTTGAACAACAAAATGTAGCTATTGCCAAGAACAACAATAATTGGGGTCAGGCTGGGCTATTCCCCCAACTTACCTTCAATTTGAATCAGAATAATGGAATAACTGATAACGTAAAAACAGCTAGTCCATTTGCAATCAAAGGCCAGATTTATGCTAATTCAATTTCTCCTGGGGTTAATTTGAACTGGAATCTCTTTAGTGGGTTCAAGGTGCATATTACTAAAGCAAGGCTTGATCAGTTACAGGCTGAAACAGAGGGAAATGCTTCAATTGTGGTGGCCAATAATATTCAGTTGATCATATTAGGATATTATTTAGCAGCTCTTGAGCAGCAAAGGTTGGAAGTTTATTTAAAACAACTGAATCTGAGCAGGGATAAATACAATTATGTGAAAGCGGGAGTTGAGCTTGGTACTGGAGCTACTTCAGATTTATTGATTGAAGAAGGAAATTATCTGACAGACTCATCTAATTACATCAATCAACAATTGGTTTTTAGAAATTCGCTGAGAAATCTAAATGTACTGCTTGCTGAAAAAGATGTGAATAAAGGTTACATCTTAACCGATCTTCTGGTTCCGGATTTTCCGGAATATGAGCTGGACAATTTGATGGATAAGATGCTCGAGAATAATGTTGACATTAAGAAACAATATATTACTCAGTCAATATTAAGAAGTGATGTCAGTCTGAACAAAGCTCAGAGGTACCCTACATTAGCGTTGAACGCAGGAGTTTCGCGAAATTCAGGAAGGAATAACTTATCGAGGACCAGCTTCGGAGATAGGCAAAGAGCTGAGGAACAAGCTGCATATCAAGCCAATCCAGATACTGTTTTTGTTCCTACTCCATTGGATTATCTTGCCCCACTAAAATCAGTATCCAATAACTTTTTTGCAAACTTCACACTTTCATTTAATCTATTTAACGGTGGACAAATCAACCGTGCAATCAAGAATAGTATCATTCAGGAGCAGATTGGTGAAATTCAGATTTCTCAAATGAAAAACACGCTGGAGCGTGATTTATTAGAAGCTTACGATAGATATCAATCGAGACGGCATCTGTATGGAATTGATGCCAGGAGAGAAAAAGTGGCGGCCACAAACCTTGAGATTTCTGCAGCGAAGTTCAGAAATGGGAGTATCAACTCATTTGATTACAGGATCGTTCAGAATACACACTTGTCAGCCTCTATTCAGAAGCTTCAAGCACTTTACAATCTGATGGACTCAAAAGTAGAGCTGATGCGATTGACCGGAGGTCTGGTTGAAGAATACAATCAATAAGTATCTCTGATGATTTCCAGCAGTTTTTGCATTTCAGCTTTGAGTTCATTCACGGGTCTTAAGTAATGATTGTTCATCATTGAAAAAATTAACACACGGCCTGACCGGGTACGAATGTATCCGCTCAGGCTGTGGTTGTTACTCAGCGTTCCTGTCTTAGCAAATACATAAGGTGGGTTTCCTTCATACCAGTTTTTGATAGTACCAGACACTCCACCTGTAGGAAAAATCGCTGTAATTTCTTCCCAACTAATAGTGTGATAAATTCCATCAAGAGCCGTGACAAAAGCTTTGGGAGATATTAAGTTGTAACGTGACAAGCCTGAGCCATCTACCCATCTGACAGGGGTGGGGAGTTTCCATTCTGCAAGGAGTTTTTGCCGGTAGGCATCCATATTGTAATGTCCATTGATCCTGCCAGAGACAATCAGCAACTGCTCTGCCAAGAAGTTGTCACTTCTGAGCATCATCAGAGCGACAGCTGGTACCAAAGCACTATTATATAGTGTATCCGGATTGGGAACGTATGGAAGAGGGGAGAAGGTGATCGATTGCTTCAAGGTATCTTCCAGTAGCTTTGTCATTAGTTCCCCACTATATTCAAAAGGAATCTTTCTCTCAAAAGTAGAAGTATCACTTTCCATCCACACATTGAAAGCATTGAATTCCCGTTCCCGATATACCAGATCACCTGGTTTTTCCCCAACAAATATCTGTGTGTAATCAGTAAAAAATTCGGGAATGATTTGAAGGGTGTCTTTTTTGAAAATTCTTACTTCGTTTCCATACAAGGGAAGCCATGAGCGTTCTACCTGATAGCTGTATTGATAATCATCCCAGGCCCAGCCTGGACCATATGCTGATATTTCATCAGGAGGCATGTGGAGTGTTATTGGTTTTTGATTCAGTTTGCTAATCAGCTGTTGTTCTGAAAAATCAGGATGCAAAAAAGTAGGGTCACCTAGAGGCACAAGATGAATGGTGTCATCAATTAGCCTGTAGAAAAATGATGGCAAAGAGTCTGGCAGGTTCGTCAGCGCTGCATAGGCTGTTAGGATTTTGGTATTGGAAGCAGGCGTGAATAATAAATCTGCGTTTTTTTCTTTCAAATATTTCCCCTCCGAAGGATCGTAGAGTGCAAAACCGGTAAACTGATTTTGGAAGATTTCAGACTTCTTTAATGCTATGTTTATGTCTCGTGATCCAGCAATTTGTTGTACTGAGCTACAGCCATTTAGTCCTAAAACCAAAACCCAGAATATTCCAATAAGAGGGGTAAGTTGAATTTTCATAAGATTCCCTAAAAATCGCTTTTTATTTTAATTAATTGAAGGTTTTGCACATTTTTAAAATGGAACAAAAAACGAGCATCATTTTTTTTGTAATATTTTTGTTTTATTTTGGCTGTGCCAAATTGGCGTATTTTAAAGCCGTTATTCTAATCATCCAATGAGCATACTCGACCTTATCACGCTATTAATTTTCCTTGCCGCTGTTTTCACGCTAATTAACATCACAGTACTCAAGCTTCCAAGTACTATTGGACTCATGGCAATAGCCCTAATGATGTCTGTGGTGATCCTTTTACTGGGCTATATTTTCCCAGCTGTAACAAGAGGAGCAGAACATATTATTGAAGAATTTGACTTTAAGGAAGTACTTCTTGGAGTCATGCTGAACTTCCTGCTCTTTGCCGGAGCACTTTCGGTGGATCTTAGAAAACTACTGGAGGAGCGAGTTGCCGTCATTATTCTTGCTTTGGTCGGAACGCTCTTATCCACATTTATTGTGGGTATGTTGGTTTATTTTATCTTCCCTTATCTGGGTATAGAAATAGAATTGATCTACTGTCTGTTGTTCGGAGCATTGATCTCGCCTACTGATCCAATTGCTGTTTTGGCGCTGATCAAGAAATTCGGTTTATCCAAAAACCTGGAGATCAAAATTGCCGGCGAATCACTTTTCAATGATGGTGTTGGAGTTGTGATTTTTTTGACCATTTTGAACATCGCCATGGCAACACACGGTGGTGCTGAAGCTGCACATGGATCACATGGTGGTGGTGACGTCACAGTTGCATCTGTGGCTTTGCTATTTGGTCAGGAAGTGATTGGTGGAGTACTGATGGGAGCCTTATTCGGTTTCCTTGGATTCCGTCTGTTAGACTTTATTGACAATGATCATGTGGAACTGGAAGTTCTTGTAACCTTGACACTTGTGATGGTAGGAGGGAGAATGGCAGAGTTCATCCATGTATCTGCTCCTTTGGCTATGGTTGTTATGGGACTGTTTATTGGTAATGAAGGAAGAGATGAAAAGCTGGCCAATGCTACCGGAGAGTATGTGTTTAAATTCTGGCACTTGTTGGATGAAGCACTGAATGCTATTCTATTCATTTTGGTTGGTTTAGAAATGATTGTTATCGCCAATACATTTTCTTTATCAAGTATTTTGGTTGGTTTCACTGGAATACTTATCGTGTTGACTGCTAGGCTTTTTGGTGTATTTATTCCGATTAAACTAATGTCATTTTTCAGGAAATTCGAACCTAAAACCATAGCGATTTTGACATGGGGTGGTCTTAGAGGAGGTATTTCAGTAGCACTTGCTTTATCTTTGTCCGAGTTTCACTGGATTGAACCAGGAATTAAGGAAACTATATTATTTGTCACTTATTGTTGTGTGGTTTTCTCAATATTGGTACAGGGCCTTACTATGAGATTTCTACTCAAGTAAAGAACTATTAGTAAAGTATTTATGAAGATTAGTATTGCTGAGGGACTTTACCTCATTGCTCTTGATGACGAAGAAGGAAGACTTCTGGCAGCAGCAGAAAAAAGCATCATCCCAGGATTAATGAGTGCAGCACTTTTGGAATTGCACTTGCTCAAAAAGATTACAGTAAAGGATGGAAAAGTAGCCTCTGTAGATGATCTTTCGGGAACAGGAAATGGTATTCTGGATAAGATTTTACATAAAGTAAAAGGTGGAATCTCTTTTATTGATAATGTGGAGGACTTAGCTCACCATTTCAAAGACATAATGGAAGATTTGAATGAGTTGTTATCTCAACGTGGAATTCTCAGAAAGGAAGCAACCAAGCTAATGTGGATTCCATTATCAGAACGCATGGACAATGCCAATTATGCTTTCGAGCAGGAGATTAGAAATAGCTTACAGGCAATTGTATTTAAAAATGCAAGACCTACTCCAGCGTTTGTAATATTAATGTCTCTCATCTATGACTGTAAAATCCTCGATGAAGTATTCAAAGACAAGGATGAGTTAATAGATGCGGTGAAGGTAGCTAAGGATATCGTGGACTCTCCGGTGTTGTCCGAGGATCTATCCGGTACTCTAAAAACTTTAAGAAAGTACTTCGGAGATTAATCCGGAGTACTTACTCTCTATTATTCCTCTTCGTTATTGATTTTATTCTCTGTGGTTGGGTGAGTTGAAATCCCACTCAGGGTGTTAGCATTCATATCAGTAAGATCAGACTGATAGCCGTTCAGATAGTATTGAAATAATTGCTCCGTTTCGTGCTCTACAATTTCAGGTGATTTTTGGGAAAGTTGAGAATAGGTTTGCACTTGCAAATCCTTTATTGTTTTCAACATGGCCAAAATAGAATCTTGTTGTTTGAGAAGATTATTGGCTCTAAACGCCATGAAACCAAATCCTTCGTGAGGGTTGTTGTTATCCTTTTCCAGAATCAAATATTCAACTCCATCAACTTTAACTTTGTCAAAGTTAAACAGGATATTTTCGTGAATTTCTTTTGGCTTAAAGGCTTCACCTTCGTTAATGTCCCTGTTTTCACAAGAAAATACAAGGACGATTGAAGCTGTTAGTGCTGTTAGGAATATCTTTCGCATTGCTGTTAGTTTATACTTCTCTAATATAACCTTCTTCCACACCGAATACCCGCTTAAGAAGCTTGTAAGCTTTTCCATTAAGAATCACGATCATATAATCACCCGATGCAATCTTAAGGTCACCAAGTGGATTCTTTATCAGGCGCTTATTGCCATATTTATCCCTCTTGGTGATCCCGATCAATACAGTATTGTATTTGGACTTGAGATCGAAGAATACATCTTGGTAGGCTTTTCCTAAATAAGGATTGTCATGGGTAACCATTAGCTGCTTAATATCATAGTCACCATCACCTTTGGCAAAGGACATGATGGATTCACTGTAAGTGGCTACATCTGGTTCAAACATGTATGAAGCCAGTAGTTTTGAACTTATTTCGTGCTTGGAGATCGTATTGGTCACACCAGCACTTAAGAAAGTGTTTTTAAGATCTCCATTGTCTAATGTTACCACATACTCCAGATTAGGAAAGTATTTCTTCATGTTGAGGATATAGACCAGTTTTTCTGTGTCATTGTGAAGGTTTACAAACACGATTGATGAATGTTCAATGTTGGTTTTTTTCAACATTTCATAACTCGTAAAATCGCTGTAAAGTGTGAAGATCGATTTCTTGTTGTACTGTTCGCTGATATGGTCTACGTCCTCTCTGTTGTTGGTCACTATAGCTACTTTTTTACCTACTCCGATGAGTTGGTCCATGACCATTTTACTGAATTCGTTCCAGCCAATGATAACAGCATGCCCTTCAAATGAGGTGCCATTGTATCCTAATTTTTTGTTTTCCTGAATAGTAGCCATAAGGTTAGTGAATTGACCAATTAATAAACCATAAATACCCAAACTGGTGAAAATAAATATATATCCAATCGCCCGACCGTATATTGTGGCCGGGAAGAGGTCGCCATAACCTACTGTTGTTAGCGTGACAATAGAATACCAGATAGCATTCGGGAAATCCTTGATAGCAGATTGACTGCTGTCTTTCTCAACATAGATCAGGGCGGCGAGCAATAAAAAATAAACCACAAAACCTGCTAAGATTTTGATGGCTATACTAAAAGTTTTGCTCTTAAAGAGTTCTTTAAACATATAGCGATGTTTCAATCCAATCAAATATAATTAAAAGGTTGGTCTTAGAGTGCAATTGTTCATTGATTGATAAATAAAGTAGAAAATTCGATAAATCGCCTTGTCTATTTGTTTACAGCAGGTTTTTAGAAGTGCAGTGCACATGGTGTCTGTATTGTTGTGTAGTGGACTATCAGGGAAATGTTATATTTCTGAATATCAGTGTTATGGATGTTTATCCATGTTGGAGATTGAATAGTGCTTGTCCATAGATTCAGGGATTAAGATAGAAAGTTCTCTGGCAAGGCTTATGCTACATTGAATTCTGGTATCAAGTTATGCCTGCACACCGAAAGTCCTAGGTCATACAGGTGTAAAGTGCTGAGAGTCGGAGTGTTTTTAGCGCAAGCCTGCACGTCCTGTAAAGGCGGGCGTAATGCAGTTAAAGGACTTTATAGACGAACTCTAAATATTGATTGCTTGTCATAAATGTGAAGTGCTTATTGATTTGTGCGATAATTTATTTAGCTGGTAATGAAATCGGTTAAAATTTATTTTCATTATAAGAATTTATCTGTTTATTTTATGATTTATTAATGAAAGCAACTTTTTATTGAATTAGTAATTTGTCAACTAAACCAGAAATGAATGCAAAGACATACTTATGATTATGGAGTGATCGGTAACTGTGCTTATACTGCACACATTCACACTAATACGAATATTTCATGGATGTGCTGGCCAAGGTTTGATAGCAGCTTCATCTTTGGTAAGATGCTGGATGAAGAGAAAGGAGGCGAGTTTTCAGTAAAACCCATAACGCCTAATTTCACTACCAGGCAATATTATGTGGAAAATACCAATGTGCTCTGTACGGAAGTGGTGTCTGACGTAGGTAAATATAAAGTGACCGATTTTGCTCCGAGGTTTTTTCAAAATGACAGGTATTACAAGCCGCTGATGCTTGTGAGAAAAATAGAAAGAATAGAAGGGGATCCAAGGGTAGTGGTAAAATGCCGCCCAAAAGGGAATTATGGAGAAATCAGCCCGGAGCATTCTATGGGAAGTAATCATATTCGGTTTCTAGGTCTGGATTCACAAGTAAGGTTGACAACCAATATATCGTTGAACTACGTAATGACTGAGGATAGTTTCGTTTTGAATGAAACCAAATATCTGGTCCTTACCTGGGGCCCACCACTAGAAGGTCCACTATTGGAAACAGTAGAGACTTTCTTGAATAGGACTATAAACTACTGGAGAGGTTGGGTTAAAACAGCCAACATTGTAAACTTCTACCAGCGTGCGGCCATTCGTTCGGCTTTGATTCTGAAGATTCACCAGTATGAGGATACTGGAGCCATAGTGGCCGCTACAACGACAAGTTTGCCTGAATCGCCTGGAAGTACGCGCAACTGGGATTATCGGTTTTGCTGGATGCGGGATACCTATTATACACTCAATGCTTTCAATAATATTGGTCACTTTGAGGAGTCAGAAAAGTATTTTCATTACATCCTAAATACTACCATAGAGGAGGCGGACCGGTTTCAGCCACTATATGGTATTAGTGGGCAGAAGCATTTGATTGAAAAGGAAATTCCTCTCACCGGATATGAAGGTAACCAGCCAGTGAGAATTGGAAATGATGCTTATACGCATATTCAAAATGACGTTTACGGGCAGGTGTTGATTTCGCTTTTGCCACTTTATGAAGATAAGCGTATCATATTTACCGAACGTTTTGACTCGAAGGATCTGGTGACTAAAACCCTTGATATGATTGAGAAAACTTTCGATGAGAAAGATGCTGGTCTGTGGGAATTTAGAAATTTAGCTCAACACCATACTTACACTTATTTGTTTCATTGGGTTGGGAGTAGTGCTGCCTTGAAAATAGCCAATGTAATTGGCGACAAGAAAATGGCTGCAAAAGCAGAAGCACTGAAAAAGCGCTCTCATGAGATGATCCAAAAAAGCTATGTTCCTGAGAAAAAAGGTTTTGCCCAGGCGATTGGAGTGGATAGGATGGATGCCAGTACACTGCAGCTGATCATGATGAACTATCTGGACCCTAACTCTAAAGAGGCTAAAGACCATTTGGTTGCCCTGGAGAAGGAGCTCCATGCCAAAGATGGACTATTCTACAGGTACAAGCATCAGGATGATTTTGGTGAGCCAGAGACTACTTTTCTGATTTGTGCTTTCTGGTATGTAGAGGCTCTGGCATGTGTGGGCCGCCTGGAGGAAGCAATCAAATACTTCGAAAATCTCATCTCATACTCTAACCATGTGGGACTTTTGAGTGAAGATGTGAAAGAGAAGGATGGAAGTATGTGGGGTAACTTCCCGCAGGCATACAGCCACGTAGGCTTGCTCAATGCTGCTTCCAGAATTGCCAGAAAATTAGATAAGCCTGACTTTTTATAGCAGGCTTTTCAAAATTTTACGAATCTCTGTGTAGTCCGTTACCCGATACTTGGCTGCTGAAGACATATTGCCTACTTTGATCGTATAGGAGTCATCTGGCATGGCTTTAAATGTGTCTTCATCAGTCCAGTCATCACCACATGCCATGACAAAATCAGAGGGATGCTTGTTCAGCCAAACGGTAGCAGCGCGGCCTTTGTCTATCTCAGAATTCTTAATCTCCACCACTTTATTTCCTTCCAGTACCTTAAGGTTTTTATCTATAGTGATGTATTTGAGGTGGCTGGTGAGTTCTCTGGTTCTTGCTTCACCCAATCCAGTTTCTACTTTTCGATAATGCCAAACCAGTGAGTAGTCTTTCTTCTCCACAAAGGACCCTGGTGTTCTGTCTACATAGCCGTCCAATACTTTCATCATAGGCTCTTTCCAGGCATCACTCAAGGTAGTGAGGGTTCGGAATTTTTTTCCTTTCTCTTTGATCCATACCCCATGCTCAGCTATGATTTCAAGATCATATTCACCTAACCATTCTTCCAAAGTATCTCTTCCTCTTCCACTAATCACCACGACTCTGTTTTTTTTGTCTGCTGTTAGTTTTGATAAAATGGTTTTAAGCTCTTTGTCCGGCTTTGTTTTTGTCGGGTCACTATTGAACCCAACCAATGTACCATCATAATCCAGGAATATTAGTCGCTTTTGGGTTTGGTTATATCCTGTTTTTATTTTGGACATGATCAAGTCGTCCATAATCTCTGTTTCAAGTGCTTTTTGTTCATGTTTGATGTACTGCAAGCGTTCCATAAACAGGTTTACCCAGTGGTGAATGTTGTATCGCTGTATTGAGCGCTGCATACTGGTCATTTGGGCGATTTGTTTTTTTACAGGCATCGTCAAAGCCTTTTTGATGGCATTGACCAATTCACCAATATCATTAGGGTTGATTAGGATAGCGTCAGAAAGCTCTTTTGAAGCTCCAGCCATTTCACTCAAAATCAGAACACCTCTTTTGTCTAATTTGCTGGCAATAAATTCCTTACAAACAAGGTTCATTCCGTCCCGCATCGGGGTAACCAGTGCTACTTCGGCCATTCTATAAAATGCTGATAGTGCATTCAGCGGAAATGATCTGTAGAAATAATGGATTGGTGTCCAATTCAACCTGGAGTAGTTACCATTGATACGGCCAACAAGCAAATCAACTTCTTCCTTGAGCTCCTTGTATTTGCCAACCTGATCACGAGATGGTACTACTACCATCAGTAGAGATACTTTTTCACGATAATCGGGGTTTTCTTCCAGGAATAATTCGAATGCTCTCAATCTTTGAGGAATTCCCTTGGAATAATCCAATCGATCTATTGATAAGATTAGCTTTTGATCTCCGATGGATGTTCGGTATCTGACTTCTCTTGCCAATGTCTCCGGAGAGGCTGCAGATTCGGCATATTTATCATAGTCGATACCCATTGGCAGGGCGTCTACCATTACCTTTCTATTCTCCACATTGATCATCCCATTGCTATTACCAAGTCCTGCCAGCCTGTTGACTGAAGAAAGGAAGTGACGCATGTCATCGTAAGTATGGAATCCAAGGAAGTCAGCGCCAAGCATGCCTTCCAGTAACTCACGTCTCCATGGTAGTAACCTGAAAGATTCGTATGAAGGGAAGGGGATATGCAGAAAAAAACCAATGCTGGCTTTAGGAGCATACTCCCTAAGCATCTGGGGTAAAAGCAAAAGCTGATAGTCATGTACCCAGATAGTATCATCTGGCTCCAATACCTCGGCAATAGCTTTCGCAAATTTCTTGTTTACTTTTTGATAAGTGTGCCAGAGGTCATCGTCAAAGACGATATATTGATTGAAGTAGTGGAAATTTGGCCAGAGGGTTTCATTACTAAATCCTTCATAAAATTCCTCAATTTCTGATGTGGTGAGGAACACAGGCTTCATGCTTTCCTTTTTCAGGTTTTTTGTGACTTCAACCTGATGTTCTGACTTAGGAATTGCCAGACCAGGCCAACCTATCCAAATATTGTCCCCGTCTTTGTAGATGGAACCCAGACCTGTGGCGAGACCACCTTCACTTGGTTTGTACAAAAAATTTCCATTTTCCTGTGTGATTTTCACCGGAAGCCGGTTGGATACAATGATAGTTTTGGCCATTTCTCTTCGTTTCTCTTAAATATACAATCCTGCACCTTATTTTGTTAGGTGTTGCGGGGTTATATGCTTATTAAAACTCTTGGGCCGGGGTTCACCCAAAACTATTTCTAAGTCTTATTTGTGTTAATTTTCTTTTGGTATCTAATGGGAAATCTCCTTTCATCATCCAGTCATAAAAACTTGGTTCTTTGGCTAAGACATCAGATACAAGCTTTCCTCGATGTTTTCCAAAGTTAAAGGTTTCTTCTCCTTTATCATTATAAATTATTCTTCCGGCCAGATCCACCATGCGTTGATTTGTGAGTTCATGCAGGGCATTCATGTCATTGGATATGGTACCAATTTCTTTGCCTAGCAGGTCGGTAACTTTTTGACCTTCATAGCGGTCTATCTGAGCCACGAGTACATCCAATGTGGCCTGAGTGTCAGCCAGGGCACTGTGTGCATTGTCAAGGTTTTTGTCACAATAAAACTTCAAAGCAGCACTTAAGTTTCTCTTTTCCATCATATGGAAAATTTTCTGAGCATCTACAAGTTTTCTATTGTCTACCTCAAAATCCACGTTAGCGCGAAGGAATTCTTCCACGAGCATGGGCACATCAAACTTAAGGATATTGAAGCCTGCCAGATCACAACCTTCAAGCCAGGTAGCGAGTGATTTAGCTACTTGCTTAAAGGTGGGTTCATCCTTTACATCTTCATCATATATTCCATGAATGAGGCTGGTTTCAATCGGAATCGGAATCGTTGGGTTGATCTTTCGGCATTTCTCTTCGATACTTCCATCAGGCATTACTTTTATCAATGCCATCTCGACAATTCGGTCTTTGGAAATATTCGTACCAGTGGTTTCTAAATCAAAAACCACCAAAGGATTTTTCAGTTTGAGCATTACGCCAGGGATTTTAGAGCTGAGAAAAACTGAGCGTCTGAAACGCCAATTCGGTTGAGCAGGGCTTTAGCACCGGCAGCATGTCTTGGGAAGAACTGATCTTCAGTTTTTACATCTATTTTCCCTCCATCAGTGTTGATTGCAAAGCCCTTATTTGTAATCACAGACTTTAGTGCTGTGTATTCAATAGCTTTTACATCTTCACGTTCTTTCTTGCCCATCATGGTAGCTACATTGTCTGATTCGAGGTAGATCAAACTACCGGCTTTGGGCAGGCTATCGGCAAGTTTTTCATATTCTAATACATAATCATCAAATGAAGGATACCCTTTTGGGATATCATCATTCATAACATGAACGAGTAGAATATGAATGTCCAGACTCTGCATTGGCGAGGAGTCGTTTTCAAACTCATCGCCTCCTTTAATGATAATAACAGGTGCATCTGTAAATTCGGGTTCTTCCCCAAATGTGTAGAAATCCACTGGTTTACCAATATGATTCAATACATGTTGGCAGATATTAAATATCTCTGCAACACCGTGGGTTCCTCCTATATAAATGCGCTGTTTGTTTCTAATGGGTGCTATATCTATTTGCATGTGTCTGCTGTCTCTTTTCAAAAATAAAGGAATTTGGTTCGGTGGCAAATTTTTCGCACACTATACATCAAGGAATTATCCACAGGATATATTGTTAGTAAGATGTGCGTAATGTTCAGTTAATATTCGAAGGCCAAAGACTAAGTTTGCCGAACCGAAATTAAACTAATCGTATGGAAGGAAAATCACCTGCTCTCAAACCCACAGCTAAAACACGAAGGCTTGCTATGTCCGACTTGTCCCGTCAGCTCGGAAAACTACCACCCCAAGCGGTAGAAATAGAAGAGGCCGTTCTTGGTGCGCTGATGTTGGAGCGTGATGCCCTGACCAATGTGATTGAGATCCTGAAGCCGGAGAGTTTTTACAAGGATGCTCACCGAATGATCTTTGAAGCCATAGTACAGCTGTTTAACAACAGTGAGCCTGTGGATATAAAAACGGTTGTTCACCAGGTGAGGAAGAATGGACAGCTGGACATTGTTGGTGGTGCTTATTTTATCTCTGAGCTTACGACCAAAGTAAACTCAGCGGCCAACATTGAATACCATGCCAGGATCATTGCTGAGCAATCTATTAAACGTGAGTTGATTCACGTTTCATCAGATTTGCAGCACGATGCATACGAAGATACTACAGACGTCTTTGACCTTTTAGATAAAGCACAGCAGTCATTGTTTGATATCTCTGAGTCACATATCAGAAAGAACTTCGACAAGATGAGTGCGCTGATGCATCAGGCAATCCAGGAGATTGAGGAGCGAAAGAATCAAGCGGATGGTTTGACAGGTATTGCCAGTGGGTTTACCTCTCTGGATAGAATCACTTCCGGATGGCAAAGGTCCGATTTGGTCATCATTGCGGCTCGTCCTGCAATGGGTAAGACGGCTTTTGTAGTCACTGCATTGCGTAATGCCGCAGTACAGTTCAACACTCCGGTAGCGATCTTCTCACTGGAGATGTCTTCAGTGCAGTTGGTTCAAAGGATGGTTTCTGCCGAGGCTGAGTTGGAAAGTGATAAACTCAGAAAGGGAAACCTGCAGCCATACGAATGGCAACAGCTGATCAGCAAAACGGGTAAATTATCACAAGCCCCAATTTTTATTGATGATACTCCGGCCTTGAGTATTTTGGAACTCAGGGCTAAGTGTAGAAGACTGGTACAGCAGCACGGTGTCTCACTGGTAGTTATTGACTACTTGCAGCTGATGTCTGGTGATAGTTCTAAAAACTCCGGAGGAAACAGGGAACAGGAAATTGCTTCCATTTCAAGAGCACTTAAAGGAATTGCCAAGGAATTGAATATTCCTGTGATTGCACTGTCTCAGTTGAGTCGTGCGGTGGAAACCAGGGGCGGGGATAAGCGACCTCAGCTTTCCGACTTGAGGGAATCTGGATCAATTGAGCAGGATGCAGATATGGTAATGTTCCTTTACAGACCGGAATATTATGGAATCACTCAGGATGATAATGGCATGCCGCTGCAAGGAGTAGGAGAGGTGATCATCGCTAAGAACCGTCATGGTAAGATCGAGAATGTGCAGCTCAAGTTTATCGGTAAGTTCACCAAGTTTGAAGATCTGGATGCGAGCATGCAAACCCAGGATACCTATGGCACTACTTTCCCGGCAAGTGGACCGACCAATTCAGATTTCACCATTACAATACCAAGTAAGGCCAACAAGAAGGACGAAGGAGGAGACGAAATGCCGTTTTAATTTTCATTTCGGTTCAATATTTCAGAGTTTCGCGTATATGCTAGTTCAGTCAACTGAAATTATGGTTGTCTTGAAAGATTCTATTGTTGAATTGTAAAAGAAATGGTATGATGAAAATCTTTTTTTCAGCAGTCTTGATAAGTATTCAAATGCTTTGTGGTGCACAGGATGTAGATATCCAGGTAAATGCTGAAAGCAAACCTGATAATTCTGTAAGCTTTAGTTATTCATCTAAGGAACCGGGTCATCATTATATTTATTTGGAATTTTCAAATCTATCAAATACTTCCGGAAGAGATTTTGGAGGGTCAGTTAATGGATTGACGGGAAACCTTTTTTCCTTAAGACCTTTGGATAAGGAGAAAGGTATATCCTACAGTTATAAATATTATTTCTGTAGAGGGGACATAAGAGCGAAACCAGATTCATCATTTGCTTATTTGTTACCTGTCAGTCGATCAAAATCAATTTCTGCGCAGCGTCTTAGTTATATTGGTGATTACACGGGACATTCTGCCCCGAAAGGTTGGGCAGCGTATGCACTAATGCTGGCGGAAGGGGACACTATATATGCAAGTCGCAAAGGAGTTGTAGTGAGTGTTGAGGATGATCATACCACATCCAATGTATCATCATATTCTTTCAACAGGTCTGTAAATTCTGTTGTTGTTGAACACGAAGATGGCACTTATGCTAAATACTCAGGATTCAAAGAAGGCGAAATCTTTATAAAAGTGGGGCAATCCATCATTCCCAGACAACCATTAGGTATTATAGGAAATTATAACGAACAAGGAGCACAGTTGAGATTTTCAATTTTTTACCTTGAGGACTTTGATAAGCTGGAAAGAATAGGAGTATATGGCTACATCAATCCTAATTTCAAAACTAAAGAGGGTGTGGTTCAGTTATCTTCTGAACAGAAGTACACTCCTGCTTATAACGAGGAGGACATTACTAAAGAGTTTTCACGACGGGAGTTGAAATCCTATTTGAAATCAAAGGGAAAATAGAAATGAAAGCATTAACAGTACAGGCAGACGGAGACAAATGGAAACTTAAGTTTGAAGAAAAACAAATTCCTGAAGTGTCAGGAGAAGTGTGTCTGGTAAAGCTGAAGGCGGCAGCTTTGAATAGAAGGGATTACTGGATTTCTGTTGGGAAGTATCCGGGAATCAAAAGTGGAGCAACTTTGGGCAGTGACGGCAGTGGTGAAGTGGTAAAAGGCCCTGACGCCTGGATCGGTAAAAAGGTCTGGATCAATCCAAATATCAGCTGGGGAGATAACCCTGATGTTCAGGCCAGCAACTATACTATTCTTGGTACACCAGAAGATGGAACTTTGGCTGAGTACCTTGCAGTGTCAGCAGATCGTCTTGTTGAAATCCCATCTCATCTGGACTTCAGTGAGGCAGCGGCTATTCCTCTTGCAGGATTGACCGCTTACAGGGCGGCATTTACCAAAGCACAGATCAAAACAGGAGATAAAATTCTGATAACGGGAATTGGGGGCGGAGTGTCACAGTTTGCCACTCAGTTTGCGATAGCCGCAGGAGCTGATGTGTATGTGAATAGTAGCAGTGAAGAGAAACTTGAAAGAGCGATGAAAATGGGAGTGAAAGCAGGCTTCAATTATAAAGAAGAAGGCTGGCTGAAGGAAGCAGCTGCTCATGGAAAGTTTGATGCTGTGATAGATAGTGCAGGTGGAAATGCTATCAACAACTATCTTAAGCTGGTCAAGCCCGGTGGTATAATAGTTATTTATGGAAGCACCACAGGTCGTCCTGAGCAGATAGACCTTTTCAGATTGTTTTGGTCCCAGGTATCAATTGTTGGTTCAACGATGGGGAATGATGAGGAATTTTCCCAAATGACACAATTTGTGGCAGATCATGAGATTCAGCCTACAATCGACAAAACTTATCCATTCTCAGAAGGAATTGAAGCCATACAGAGCATGGCTTCATCTGATCAGTTTGGTAAAGTACTGATTCAAATAGCCTAAACTTTTACTGGTATATTTCCATTGTTGAGAAGGTTTCGGCCCAGACAATCTTTGAGATCTTTCGGTTCAAAGGGTTTTGCCAGATGATCATTCATGCCTACTGCATAACATTTCTCAATTTCCTCCCTCATAGTACTAGCTGTTAAGGCAATGATTTTGATGTTTGAAAGTGGGGGTTCGGTGGCATTTCGGATAAACCTGGTAGCGTCAAGTCCACCCATCACAGGCATTTGAACATCCATTAGAATCAAATCATAAGGTTGTTCATAGATCATGTCAATTACTTCTTGTCCGTTATTAGCTACATCGACCTTAAATCCCATTTTTTTCAATGTGGTAACAGCTACAAGTTGATTTACACGATTGTCCTCAGCCAGCAGGATTTTGATATGCTCGGGGATAATCTGCTCAAACTCCGAACCTGAGTTTTCATGAGAGCTTTGAACTTTTTCAGTAGATCTGTTAAGCTGGATCTCGAAAGTGAAACTTGTTCCTTTTCCAACTTCACTTTCTACTTTGATCCATCCACCATATAGTTCTACGAGTTCTTTGCTGATAGCCAATCCCAGACCTGAGCCTCCAAAGTGTCTTGTGGTTTCCAGGTTGGCTTGGGTAAACGTTTCAAATATTTCTGAGAATTTATCCTCAGGAATACCGATTCCTGTATCATTTACGTGGAACTCAAGTCTTGGTCCATCGTCAGTGTCTTTTGATTTTACGATGATATCTACACCACCTTCATTAGTGAATTTTATTGCATTACCTACAATATTGAGGAGGATCTGGTTGAGTCTGACGGGATCTCCATTGGCTACCAGCGGAACGCCGGGTTTGATGATTGTTCTAAGTATGATCCCCTTTTCCATTGCCATGGCTTTGAAGGTGTTTTCCGCCGCACGGATGGTTTCCCACACCGGAAAATCAATGTTTTCTAATGTGAGTTTTTCAGAATTGATCTTGGAAAGATCCAATATTTGGTTGATTAATGAGAGAAGGTTTTTAGAAGAGTATTGAATAGCAGAGATATACTTTTTCTGCTCGGCATTGAGAGGTGTTTCACTAAGCAAATTCATCAAACCAACGATACCGTTCATTGGAGTACGAATCTCATGGCTCATGTTTGATAGGAATTGATCTTTAGCTTTTATTCCTGCCTGAGCTTCACTTTTAGCCTCCAAAAGTTCGCGCTCGCGCTCTTCCTTTATTTTTAGTTCCTGATGTAACCTTTGGTTCTGAGAGACAATCGCAGCTGAGATTTTTTTGTTTTCATATTCTGATTTAAGCAGTTTTTCTGCCATATACCCTTGTAAGGATAAAAATGGTATCAGCGCCATTAGACCAATAACAATCGGGTGACCAGTATGGTATTGCCATAACAAGTCGGTATTTACAAAACCCTGATCATAACTGATTAATGCCAATGTGCCTACCACATAGAGAACCATGCCAAGCAGTGCACCGGATAACCGAAAGATCCATTTGTTGTTAATCTTTTTGTTTTTATTAACAATTTGCTGAAAACGGTAGAACGCAAGTGCGAGTATGATAAAAGCTATAGAAACTGTATCCAAAATCCACAAAAATGGGTGGTTAGCATGCGTATTGTATAGGTTGTGCAGTGAAAGGATTTCAGATTGATTCAGCGTAATCTGAACGGATATAATCACTGGAAGTATCAGTGAAAGGATGATGGATGCACAAATGATTGGCTTTCGTACAGTTTTCATGACTTTGTGGTTTTCTTGATCTTGTACAAAATTTGAGGATATCCACCTTGGAGTCAACCGTATAAAACCGAATGCAATATTTGAGTGAAAGTACCATCTTCCTAGGAGAATTACTTAGTGTTATAAATAGGTATATCCTGAGTCACAACCCGCTGTGATTACTATCAGCGGCCATCTTGAGGTTCATCATAGGAATAGCCTGTGATAAACGGGAATTTAGTGTAATACTAATGACTAGAACCCATGAAAACGTTAAAAACACAAGACCATCGAAAACCTGTAGATGGAAATCTACCTGAAGCGATACGGGCCAATGAGGTACTTCATAAGAATACACTAAATGCTAATAGGTATCAAGAACTGATTGATATTAAGAAGCAAAGGCAGAAACAATATGAAGAGCGCAGACCACTTTTCATGATGATCGGACTTTCATTGAGCTTGCTGCTTACTGTGATTGTTTTCAACTGGAAGACATACGACAAGACAGCTCTTGTAGATCTCGGTAATGTTGAGGGAGATTTTGAAGAAATCATAGAAGTTCCTACAAGTTTACAGCCACCTCCACCACCACCTCAAAAAGTAGAGGTCTTTGAGATTAAGGAAGTTGATGATGAGCAGGTGATTGAGGAAGTAGAGATCAATCTTGATGTGGAGCTGACCGAAGAAATGCAGGTTCAGGATGTCATTTATGCACCTGAGATTGAACCTGAGGAAGAAGTAGCTGAGGAGATTTTCCAAATCGTAGAAGATCAACCATCATTCCCTGGTGGAATCAGTGGATTCTACAAATATGTAAGTGATAACATTGAGTATCCTGATATAGCCAAAAGGTTGGATATTAGTGGTCGTGTTTATGTGAGGTTTGTGATAGAAAAGGATGGAAGTATAACCGATATAAATGTAGTAAAAGGAATAGGCGGAGGATGTGATGAGGAAGCTGTAAGAGTACTCGAAGGATGTCCTAAGTGGATTCCTGGCAAGCAGAGAGGCCGCAATGTCAGGGTTTACATGACTGTTCCAATTTTGTTTATCTTGAAGCATGACTGATAAAAAACAGTATCTTCAATTAGCCACAATACAAAACTTATGAGAATTAAATCATCTGCACTGGAAGCAGTGCAAAGCATAAAATCCGGCGATCGTGTTTTTATACACACCGCCGGTGCTACTCCTACAGCCCTGGTAGAAGCAATGACAGCCCGTCATAATGAACTTAGAGATGTCAATATTTATCACCTGCACACAGAAGGCCCAGCTCCCTATACAGAGCCTGAGTATGCTAGAAGTTTTCATTTAAATTCGTTCTTTCTTGGAGCGAACGTAAGGAAAGCGATCAATAATGGAAATGCGGATTATATTCCTTCATTTCTGAGTGAGGTTCCATTGATGATTCGTTCCGGAATCATTCCGATAGACGTAGCGATGGTCATGGTTTCCCCTCCAGACCGACATGGTTTTTGTTCGCTTGGAATCTCTGTGGATGCCACAAAAGCCGCTGTAGATGTGGCCAAAGTGGTCATAGCACAGATTAATCCACAAATGCCAAGAACACATGGTGATGGACTGATTCACGAAAGCCGATTTGCCGCATGTGTGGAAGTAGAGCAGGAGCTTCCGGTGATTCCTCCACATCAGCATACAGAAGCTGAGAAAAAAATGGGTGCTTACATTGCTGAGATGATCCCTGACAGAGCCACCCTGCAAATGGGAATTGGTGCTATTCCGGATGCAGCGCTTTCATTCCTTGGTAATCACAAGGATTTGGGAGTGCATACGGAAATGTTTTCTGATGGAGTAATACCTCTGGTTGAAAAAGGAGTCATCAACAATAAATATAAGCCAAAGCACAAAGACGTGATCGTTTCCGGGTTTTTAATGGGTACCCGCAAGCTGTATGATTTTGTGCACGATAATCCTATTGTGAGGATGCTGGATATCCAATATGTAAACGATACTTCTGTGATTCGCAAAATGCCAAATATGATCAGTATCAACAGCGCAATAGAAGTGGATATTACCGGCCAGGTAAGTGCTGATAGTATTGGTACAAGGATTTACTCCGGAGTAGGAGGCCAGATGGACTTTATCAGAGGAGCATCTTTGTCTCCGGGAGGAAAACCAATCATTGCTCTGCCGTCTACTACCCGAAATGGAGAGAGTAAGATCACATCATTTTTGAAGCCTGGAGCAGGAGTGGTCACCACCAGGGCTCACGTACATTATATAGTGACTGAGTATGGAGTAGCTTCTCTTTATGGTAAGACTCTGAGAGAAAGGGCTCATGCGCTCATAAACATCGCTCACCCTGACCATCGGGAGGAACTCGAAAGGCAGGCGTTCGAAAGATTTAAGTTGTTCTAGTTTTAGTTTGCCTCTTATTGGGGCACAATTTCAAAATGCGTCTCTCTGGAAACAGGGAGGCGTTTTTTTTACTGGAGTTAGAAGCTGGAAGCTAGAAGATGGAGGTTAGAAGTTAGAAGCTAGAAGATGGAGGTTAGAAGTTAGAAGCTGGAAGCTGGAGGCTAGAAGCTAGAAGCTAGAAGCTGGAGGCTAGAAGCTAGAAGCTAGAAGTTGGAGGCTAGAAGATAGAGGCTAGATGTTGGATATGAGATGTGCCGCACCCAAAGCCAAAAGCCTAAAACCTGTTAGCATCATTGACTTCTATCCAATAGCCATCAGGATCTTGCAGATAAACCTGGTTCACCCCATCGGGACGAGAGTTTGAAGTCTTAGCTTCTCCCTGCCAGTTTTCATAGTAGATATCTTTTTCAAGCAGCATTTTCATAAAAGCATCCAGATCATTTACAGCTACGGCTATATGCACATCTTTGACATGAGTAATTGCTCTTTCTACATTAATAAGGTGTAATTCCACGCCATCAGCAAATGCAAACCATCGGATATTTGGTTTTTTGGTCTGATTAGTAATTTCATTCAGTCCTAAAACCTCTGCATAAAACTGAGCACTCACATTAAGGTCTGAAACGACAATAGCGATATGATCAGTTTTCACAACAGGTTTGAAATCCTGAGATTTCACCTGAAGGGTAAAAAAAAGAATAGTAATGAATAGAAGTTTCTTCATGATGGACCTTAGATTTTTATTCTGATTTTCAATTTATACTAAAATGATCGATTTGGTAATCAATAACTGGTCTTCTTCATAGATAGAGAGTTTCCATTCACCGCGTTTATCTTCCAGAGGCTCCCATATGGTGTCGCCCAGAAAGAACTTGAAGGGATTGTGTTTTACTCTGAATGTTCCGGTAAAAGGAGGCTCTAAATCACCATTGGCGTCAACAAATGGTGGATGATCTATCCTGAAATCCAGATATCTTCCTCGTGCCTTTTTGATTTCCACAATCATTCCAAACTCCACACCAATACTGGCTGCCACTGTGTTGGTGAGTTCCACAAACTCTGGCAAATTATGGCTTTCACGGTTCCAGGCACTGTATAATCCATAATTAATAATTTCAATCTCTAAGCTGCGGTTGTTTTTCTTTTTCATAAATCAAACTCAAGTAATAGAGCCTACAGTTGAAGGTCATTTATTGGTGCGAGGGCTCGATTCCTTAACATGACGAACGCCCTGATTCGATATGACCTAGCTCAGTGTATTGTTTTGGTCACACACCTATTTTTATTTCCAGAAATCCAATTTTTAGAACCTTCCAAATTTTCTCAAAGATGAAAGTATTTGACGAAAAACACATCAAGAACATTGTTCTGCTTGGTAGTACCAAGTCAGGCAAGACAACCCTTGCTGAGGCCATGCTTTATGAAGCTGGCCTCATTAACAGACAAGGGACTGTAGAAGATCAAAACACTGTATCAGATTACCACGAGATAGAGCATCAGCGTGGCAGTTCTGTATATGCTACCACTCTTCATACAGAATGGCGTAATTTCAAAATCAATATCATTGACACCCCGGGACTCGACGATTTTATTGGAGAAGTGATCTCTTCTGTTCGTGTGGCAGATACTTGTGTATATGTGATCAATGCCCAACATGGAGCTGAAGTGGGAACAGACCTCATCTGGAACTATGTAGACAAATTCCGGAAGCCAACCATTTTTGCAGTCAATCAACTGGATCATCCCCAATCCAACTTTGAAGCTTCAGTAGAATCTCTTCGTGAAGATTTTGGCAATTCAGTGACAGTAATGCAGTATCCACTAAATGAAAAAGAAGGATTTAATGGTATCATTGATCTGCTGAAAATGAAATACTACCGATTTGGTGAAAATGGTGGCAAACCAGAAAAATTAGCTATTCCTGATAGCGAAAAGGAGAAAGCCGATCGCATGCACAATGAGTTGGTGGAGAAAGCAGCCGAAAACGATGAAAGTCTGATGGAACTGTATTTTGAGCAGGGCACTCTTACAGAGGATCAAATGCGCGAAGGACTTAAAATTGGCATGAGAGAACATACAGTTTTCCCAGTGTTTTGTATTTCAGCCAAGCAAGATATGGGCAGTGGAAGATTGATGGGATTTATTGATAATGTAGCTCCTTCATCTGTAGATATTGCTCCTGAGCGTGGTGAGAATGAAGAAGAGATTGCTCATGATCCAAATGGTGAAGAAGTATTATTTGTCTATAAGACACAGGTAGAGCCTAATCTGGGTAAGATGTCATTCTTCAAAGTGATTTCCGGTGAAGTAAAAGCTGGTGACGATCTGATCAATCATCAAACTGGTCAGACAGAAAGAATCAATCAACTCTTTATTATAGACGGACATCAGAGAATTCCAGTAGATAAATTAGTCGTAGGTGACCTTGGTGCTACACTCAAACTAAAGAATACCGAAACCAATCAGACATTGCGTGCTTCAACCAGAGAGGTGGCCGTGGAACCAATGGCATTTCCGGAACCTCGCATGAGAATGGCTGTAATAGCTAAGGGTAAGGCTGATGAGGATAAATTAGGTGAAGTGGTTACTAAAATCAGCCAGGAAGATCCTACAGTTCAGTTTGAGTTTTCTAAGGAGTTGCGACAGCTGATCGTTACTACGCAGGGTGAACTGCACTTGTCCGTGATACAGTGGAAGCTTGAGCATGTATATAATTTGCACGTTGATTTCATTGCTCCGAGAATTCCTTATCGTGAAACGATCCAGCGATTGGTGGATACGAACTATCGTCACAAGAAACAATCCGGAGGGGCTGGTCAGTTTGGTGAAGTATTCATGAAAGTAGAACCTTACTATGATGGAATGCCAGAGCCGGAGGGAGTATCTGTGAGAGGCAAAGAGGTAGTGGAATTGTCATGGGGTGGTAAGCTCGTATTTTACAATTGTATAGTAGGAGGAGTGATTGATGCGAGATTCCTGCCGTCCATTATGAAAGGTGTGATGGAAAAAATGGAAGAAGGCCCGCTGACAGGTTCATATGTAAGAGATGTGCGGGTAATTGTCTATGATGGCAAGATGCACCCAGTTGATTCCAATGATATCGCATTTAAGATTGCTGGTATGATGGCATTTAAGCAGGCATTTCATGATGCTGACCCTAAGATACTGGAGCCACTCAATTATATGGAGGTGACTGTGCCGGAAGATCTGCTGGGTGAAGTGATGACTGATCTGCAAACCAGACGATCTGTAGTGACTGGTGTAGAGGTGAAAGGTAACAATCATATTATCAAAGCCAAGACTCCATTGGCAGAGCTGGATCGATATACCAATGCACTGCGCTCACTTACCAAAGGTATGGCGAGCTTCCATACATCTTTTGCTGAGTATGCACCTGTGCCGTATGAAATACAGCAAAAATTAATAGAGGAATACAAGGCCCTGGAAAATTAGGGACCAGGTCAATAGGTGTAACATTTTTTAGAGCTATATACTATATAAGGCAGAGAAAATAGAAATTTATTTTCTCTGCCTGTTTTTTTTGCCCAGTCAGGTAGTGCATTCATTTTTTCTCTCGTGGTAGTTAGTCTTATAAAAAACCTCCAATTTTTCATCCTAAGGTGGTTTTTTCTCCATTATTGATTTATATCAAGTTATTTTTTGATATGCACCTATTCCAGGGCTGATGAATATCAACTCCTGGCCTTCACTTTGTCATAAGTCAGCGGGTTATGCGACTCTACTTTTGAGGCATCAATCAAAACACTCAATTAGTTATGAAAATTTTATTAACCCTTTTGCTCACAGCGTCTCTGATAGGAAGCGGAGAGTGGGCATTCAAATCTTCAAAAGAACAAAGCACAATGATGGTGCTGGGAACCTCCACCGTACACGAGTGGGAGTCAGAAGTAAATAACTTCACAGTAGCTGGAGTTATGAACGATGTAAATATCACCAACCTTAATGTGGAAGTGGTGGTCAGCTCTATAAAAAGTGGTAAGTCAATCATGGATGATAAAACTTACGATGCTTTAAAAGGTGACGAGTTTGACAAGATCATATTCTCTGCTGATAAGCTCAATGTGAGTGGAGATGACATCTCTGGTCAAGGTACACTTCAGTTAGCGGGTGTTAGCAAAAGCATTTCTATCACAGCTAAGAAAGTAGGGTCTACAGCAAGTAGTGCTACCATCAAAGGAGCTGTGGAACTGGACATGACCGATTATGGAATAGAACCTCCTACAGCCATGTTTGGCACTCTGGAGACTGGTGAGAAAGTTACCATCGAATATCAATTACTACTTAACAAATAAATTTTTTATCAATCAAAAACAGGACAAAAGTCTATACTATTATGAGAACCCTCAATTCGAAATTAGTCTTATTAACCATCTTTGTGATGGGCACATTGGCGGCTTACGCTCAACAACCGCAATTACAATACTTTAGAGGCCGTGATAAGAGCGGAGTAAACGTTTACGAAACTTCTAAAGTAGATACCGTAAAATTTGAAGGAGTAAAAGTACGAGTAGGTGGTGATTTTGCCATGCAGTTTCAGGGCTTGAGCCAAACCAACTCAGGTGACTCACTAACACAACTTGCTAATAACTTCAACTTACCTACAGCTAACTTTAACCTCGATGTACAATTGTATGATGGTGTAAGAATGCACTTGAGAACTTACCTTTCTTCAAGACACCATACTGAAGCTTATGTAAAAGGTGGTTACTTGCAAATTGACAAGTTGGACTTCATTCGTAAGGATTTCCTAAAAGGTTTGATGCAGTACACTACTGTTAAAATGGGAATGGGAGAGATCAACTATGGTGATGTTCACTTTAGAAGATCTGATAACGCAAGAGCCCTTTACAACCCATTCGTAGGTAACTACATCATGGATGCTTTCACAACAGAACCTTACGCAGAGTTTACATTCCAGAAAGATGGATTCCTAGGTGTATTTGGTATGACCAACGGTCGTTTGAACCAGAGCCCTACAAAAGGTGACGGTGGATATACCACTTATGGTAAATTGGGATACGACAAGCAGATCAATGATGATGTAAGAGTTAGATTGACAGGATCTTGGTATTCAAGCAGCAAGAAAAGTACAAGAGATTACCTCTATCATGGAGATAGAACAGGTGCTAGATACTACGAGGTAATGGGAACAAAAACTATCCCTTCCGGTGCATGGTCTGGTAGATTCTGGCCAAACTACGGATATCTTACATCTTTCCAAGTGAACCCATTCATCAAAGTAAAAGGATTTGAGTTCTTCGGAGTATTCGAAAATATAGCAAATGGTGACTCTAAAGTAGGAGGAAGCTTTACTCAACTAGGCGCTGAAGCACTTTATAGATTTGGTTCTGATGAGCAGCTATACCTTGGTGGTAGATACAACTCAGTGAAAGGTAAAAACACCGATGCCTCAAGTCAAATCGAAATCAACAGATTGAACTTTGGTGGTGGTTGGTTTATGACTAAAAATGTTGTTACTAAAATCGAATATGTAAACCAGCAGTACAAAGGCTCTGGTTGGAATGGATCACTTTACCAAGGTGGTCAGTTCAAAGGACTTATGATAGAAGCAGCAATATCTTTTTAAAAAAGATTCCTGTTTGTTGAGAGGCCGTCCCGCGAGGGGCGGTTTCTCTAGTCAAAAAAACTTTTTTAAAGGTTGATTGATGTGAATTGCGAAGCCCCCCGAAATGCATAGTGACGGGGTAAACTTCGCAATTCTTTTTTTATTCGATTATCTGATTATTGACTCACGTTTTGCGTGAAGCGAATGGCGTAATGCAGAGATTTGAAAACTATTTGATCAGCTTACTATAGTTCTCTGAGAGGTATTTCTCAATAGACTCATAGAAAGCTTCAAGTTCCATCTCATCCAGATCAATCGTCACATCTGTGTTGTCTTTGAAGAAAAGCTGCAACTTGATGATGCTTTTGGTTTCGTCACGGATTGGTTTGATTTCCTGAATGTTACTCAACTCAAATGCTCCTTCCTTTTCGTTGTTTTTGTATGAAATGGTAGAAGGAGAAAGGTTAAGAAAATCATTGTAGTTATTAATTCCTGAAACCAGTTTGCTTATCACTGGTGCTACAAGGACAACTACTGCCCAAATCCCAAAGCGAATCAAATCCACATCATATTCCATGTAGATAAAGGCGACAATTGCTGGTATGGTAAGATAAAATACCAGTTGAATTTTGAGTTTGGTTCGATGGTTACGGAAGATCGTTTCGTCTCCATGATGCTGTATGTGTACTGGAAACAGAAATTCCTCCCAAAGGATTAAAACCATAATGATGGTGCCAGCACTTACCAGGAACATGCCCAGGTATTCGTTGGAAATCAGGCTTCCCGATGATACAGAAAATAACTGCCCGGCCAGGAAGAAGGATAAGGCAAAGATCAATAATAGTAGTCCCACCGCCATTTCGAATGGATAGGTGCGTCTGATAATTTTTCCCATAAGTTTTGAAGGTTGCGTTTTATTACAATCATCAAAAATAGGCACTGGTTTTTAAAATCTGGCAGAAGCTGATGCTGATTACAGGGTTTTTATAAAATCTGTCATCAGCTTAAAGTAATCTTCAAATTCTGTAAGAGGTAAAGTTTCAGCTTTGTCGTAGATGTCGTGATAGGCCTGAATGCCTCCAAGTGTGTAGATAAAAAAGGAGGGAACTCCCTGCTGATAAAACAGGCAATGGTCACTGTTGCATGACTCTCCGCGTATTTTCACCTGTTTGAGCAAGTCAAATTGTTCGTTGATTGCTACCAGTTGATCAAACTGCTTTTTGAAGATCTTTCCATTCACGACCTGTATGCCATCATCACCCGTTCCAGCTATATCAAAGTTGATGAGGAATTTGATTTTGGACAGGTCAATTAGCGGATGGTCAACGAAGTACTTAGATCCTAGAAGTCCAAGCTCTTCTCCACCAAATGCGATGAATACTGTTGTGAACTTTGGTGTGTTTTGCTCGTAGTGTTTGGCAAGGTTGAGCAACATGGCAACACCGCTGGCATTGTCGTTGGCCCCGGGAAACATCGCTTCTTTACCCATCATCCCAAGGTGATCATAATGAGCAGTCAACACGATTAGTGAATCTTTACGCTCACCTTCAATCATTCCTATTACATTCTGAGCCTTGTAGCTTTCAAAGAATTTGTTCTTCACATTCACTTTGACGCTTTGGATTTTTCCCCAGCTTCGATCACTCTTGATGGTGAATGTAGGTCTCGGGCTGATGAAAGTGGCTCCACTCCAGGTGAGTTTCTCTTCTGTGAGAATTAGCGTTCCAGCAGCTGTAATTTCAGGATGATACTTGATCAGATTGATGACTTCATTGAGTTCTTTCTGCTGGTCTTTACTGAAAGCGCTTTTGTCATAAGATGGAATCACAATGAACTTTCCTGAAGCAGCACGAAGCACATTAACCAATTCGTTTTGATCCTGTAAGTCTTCAATAGAAAGAAGAACTGTTTGATATTGACCTTTGATGCTGGGAGAGGAAGGATCGATTATATAATCTTCGCCAGGAATCAGCGTTTTTCCATTCACTGATAATTCCATGGAGGATGGAAATGTATTGATTGAGGTTTCGAAGTTTTGGATGAAGCTTTTTCCCACAGGTTTTAAGCCGATTTTTTTGAATTCTTCCTGAATGAAAGACGCAGCTTTTTGATCTCCGTGGTTCACATATCCCCGACCAGCTAATTCCTCAGAAGTGAGTTTGTTAATCACCTCACGGGCATAGTTGAGTTCTTGGGAGAAGGAGAGGAGGGGAAGTATTAGTAAAATTGAGAAGAGTGTTTTCACGAAGTAAATTAATGATTAACGTTACTTTCAAGTTTTAATCCGTATTGTGTCATTCGCTGAAAATGCTGAGTGTTATTGCTTACAAGTGTGAGGTTGTTTCCTAAAGCGATCGATCCAATTAATAAATCTGCATCAGGCACCAGAAGGCCTGATTTTTTCAATTCACTTTTGAGTCTACCAAATTGAAGACAGGAATTATTATCAAGTTGAACAACCTTGAAGAGGTTAATAAAATTTTTTGATGAAACCATGTGTTAAGCGGTGTTTTGAGAATTGTAAACACCAAAGTACAACTCAGCCACAGTTATTGAACTGATAAATGAGTTGGGATGACTATCAAGAAAGTCAACGAGGTTTAATTTTTTTCTAAGGATTTCAACACAAATATCGGTATCCAGTAAAAACGACATTTTTTAATCAAGTATTGTATCAGTTCTTCCTATTGAGCGAGATGCAAAGGCTTCTTCAACACCTGTCAGAAAATCTTCGTCAAAACTATTTTCCTTAAAAAATGAATTTAGTTGCTCTTTTGATGGCGGAGTATTGGAAGTGAAGTCCTCGAGAATTTTGATCACTTCATTGTTCAAACTGCGTCTTTCGTTTTTAGCCCTTTCTCTGAGTTTTTCCATTACTTCATCAGGGATATTTCGAATAGTGATTGATGTCATAATAGTTGTATTATGTAACTAAGTAAAGGTAAACATTTAATGTGGGATCATTTCGAATCACTATCTATCGTAAAAATACGGAATCATTAAACTCATTCTAAGGCTTGCCGAGAACAAACCTTAGAATGAATTATCTTGATTAATACCGGTTTCCTGCCACACCCTGATTGATCATCGATTCCAGTCGGATGAAGTTGTTAGCGCCAAGGTTAACGAATTGTGCATTCCAGTTTTCTTCCAGCCTTTCAATTCTTCTTGTTCCGGGAATGGTGGCAATTTGAGCATCCTGAGATAAAATCCAGGCCAGTGCTACCTGAGCTGGAGTGACACTAATTTCCTGGGCTATTTGTGATACGAAATCGGCCAGCTGAACATTTTTGGCAATTGCTTCTTCAGTAAATCTCGGGTTTTGCAATCTCCAGTCACTTGGATCCAGGTCACTGCGAGAACGAATGTTGCCAGAGAGAAAACCTCTACCCAGTGGACTGTAAGCCACAAAGCCAATATTTAATCGCTCAAGAGTTGGCAGTATTTCATCTTCCACATCTCTTGTCCAAAGAGAATATTCTGTTTGGAGCGCACTGATTGGGTGAACCTTATGGGCTTTTTCAATGGTTTCCGGATCAGCCTCGGATAGTCCGATATATCTCACTTTGCCTTCTTTTACCAGCTCAGCCATCGCTCCAACTGTCTCTTCAATCGGAGTATTAGGATCAACTCGGTGCTGATAATACAAATCGATGTAGTCTGTTCCAAGTCTCTTCAAAGAAGCCTCGCAGCTAGCTTTGACATACTTAGCATCACCTTTGATACCCTGCCAGCTGCCATCTTCACTACGCGATATTCCAAACTTTGTGGCCAAAGTAATTTTATCACGTTTACCTTTCAAGGCTTTAGCGATCAGCATTTCATTAGTGAAAGGCCCATACATGTCAGAGGTGTCCCAGAATGTGGAACCAATCTCCGCAGCACGATCTAAAACAGTAAGATTCTGTTCATCTGATGAAGGCCCGTAAAAGTCGGACATTCCCATACATCCCAAACCTATTACTGGCACTTTGAGGCCTTGTGATCCTAAGCTGACTTCTTTCATGATTTATATTTTGAATTACTTCTTTCAAACTTACCAAGTAATACTGAGGAGGGAGCTTCCAGGCTTTAAATATTGAATTTATCCTTGGCTGTTAACAATTATTTAATTGTATAATTTCATGTCCAACTATTTCAAATTCTTTGATGTTTTAAGTCTCAGTCCATCATAGATTTGGACAGGGAACTTTTATGCAATGGTATTTATTACCTTCAGTTCATTAACGCTGCCAAAAACATTGAACATACCCATCGTTTAGTACTTAAGTAAAAACCTTGAGATCTGGTCAATTTTTTGTCTGCCAGACTCAAATTCTAATCATTAAAACCTAATCTATGTAATGGCTCGATTTGTTGCAGCATTTATCATTACTTTGCCGCATGAGCATTCCTTCACTCAGTACGTGTAACCTCACCTCAAGAGAGAAAAAATCCAGCAATCTGGTGGTGCATTGTCTGGATGAGCTGATGGTGGAGGATGTTTATATTCCTAAAAAACCGCACAGGCATACTTTTTATCAGGTACTCTACATTCAGAGTGGGGAAGGACTTCATAAAATTGATTTCAACGATTATCCGATCAGGGACAATTCAATGTTCTTTCTTGCTCCCGGACAGGTGCATAACTTGAATATTTTGGCTGATGCCAAAGGCATCCTGATCAATTTTGATGAGACGCTTTTTCATACTTTTCTATCAAAATCCGATATTATTCGCAACTATCCATTTTTTCAGTCCAGTGGTAAGCATTCTTACTTTCAGCTATCGGAGCCTAATGAAAACATAGTTGATGCACTAAATAGGATTAGGACAAACAAAGAAACCAATGACCTGGTAAGATTGTATTTGCTGGAAATATTTTATCTGGTGAATCAAAGGTATAAAGCGGCTCAGGATCAAACATACAGTTCCGGGCAAAAGTTGATGAGCGAATTTGATGCATTGGTGGAGGAGAATTATGACCTGGAGCATTATCCGAAATTCTATGCCAGTGAGCTTTCAGTGACCCCAAACTATCTGAATGCGGTCTGTCAGAAGATGCGCAGTAAAAAGGCCGGAGATATTATCAGGGATAGAATATTTCTGGAGACCAAACGATTACTGGTCAACTCAAAGCTGAATATCGCTGAGATAGCCTACATGCTGGGTTATGATGACAACTCTTATTTTACCAAAAGCTTCAAGAAGTACGAAGGACTGACTCCTGCTGAGTTTAGAAAACAACTATAATTATTGCTATTATAAGCAATAATTTGCTGTAAATAAGTAAATATTACCATTATCACCTTAAAAACTACTAACATCAGACCAGTAGTTCCTCCTAATTTTGGTGCATAAAATTCAGGTAATCAAACGATGAATTCGATTTTCACCAAACTGCTACAACCTATCATATTTATGTACCATCTCTACGCAGATGGTTTTAAAAACATGTCCAGAATGAGCCGGATTTTGTGGGTGGTGGCTGTAGTGAAACTCATGATCATGTTCGGTTTTCTCAAGGTTTTCTTTTTCGAAAGCCATCTCAGTCAGTTCGAATCTGAGGAGGAAAAAATCGAACATATTTCAAAGCAATTAACAACACTAGATAATTAAGATATGGAGACAATAGACTGGGGATTGGTGAATTGGTCAAGGGCGCAGTTTGCGCTTACAGCCATGTACCATTGGTTATTTGTACCGCTCACCCTGGGAATCACATTCATCGTGGCTTTCATGGAGAGCATCTATGTGAAGACCGGCGATGAACAATGGAAAAAGATCACCCAATTCTGGATGAAAGTATTTGGGATCAATTTTGCCATTGGAGTGGCGACCGGAATCATTCTGGAGTTTGAGTTTGGTACCAACTGGTCCAATTACTCCTGGTTTGTAGGAGATATTTTTGGTGCACCACTGGCAATAGAAGGTATCATGGCCTTTTTTATGGAAAGCACCTTTATTGCCATCATGTTCTTTGGTTGGGGAAAGGTGAGTAAGAAATTTCACCTGGTTTCTACCTGGCTCGTGGCTGTTGGTTCCAACCTGTCAGCACTTTGGATTTTGGTGGCCAATGGATGGATGCAAAACCCAGTTGGGATGAAATTTAACCCTGACACTATGAGAAACGAAATGGTGAACTTCTGGGAAGTGCTGTTCAACCCAATGGCAGTGAATAAATTTTTGCATACAGTGATTTCCTCATACGTTGTGGCTTCCATTTTTGTAGCCGGCATCAGTGCATGGTTTTTACTGAAAAATAGAGAAGTGATCCTCGCAAAACGAAGTATGGTCGTGGCGGTGGTATTTGGTTTGATCGCCAGTTTGGTCACTATATGGTCCGGTGACGATTCTGCAAGACAAGTAGCCAAGTATCAGCCAATGAAGCTTGCCGCTTTCGAAGGGCTTTATCAGGGCGACCAGCAGGCTCCGCTTATTGCGATGGGATTTTTTGGAAAGAAAGAGCAGGAGGGACCTCATCACAGAGAACAGTTTATTGTTCAGTTTGAGATTCCTAAGGCTCTTTCTTACCTCGCTTTCTTGCGTGGCGATGCACACGTGGCGGGTATAGATGATCTGGTACATGGCAAGCCTTCTGAGGGAATCCCTTCTTATGAGGAGCGAATCAACTCAGGGAAAATGGCCATTGATGCGCTGGCCGCATACAAGGAGAAAAAGAAAGCAGGGCAGACTGAAGAAGCAGAAGCAGAATTGAAAATATTCGAAGAGCACTTTAATGACTTTGGATATGGCTTTTACTACGGTCACAATCCTCACGAGCTGATCCCTAATGTGAAAATGAGTTTTTACTCATTCCACGTTATGGTGGTGCTGGGAACCTGGTTTGTATTGCTTTTTATCTTATTGTTTTTCCAGATCAAAAAAGGGACCATTCAGCAAAAACGCTGGTTGCTGTGGGCGACATTGTTCACTATTCCTTTGGCTTATCTGGCTTCACAAGCGGGCTGGATTGTCGCTGAAGTAGGACGTCAGCCATGGACTATCCAAAACCTGATGCCTAACATTGCGGCAGTATCACAGATAAAAGTACAAAGTGTACAAACCACCTTCTTTTTATTCCTGGTGATTTTCACAGGCTTGCTGATCGCTGAGATCAGAATCATGCTGGCAGCTATCAAAAAAGGAAGTGATCATTAATAAATAGAATTATCATGTTTTCGATATTAGATTATTCAGATTTACAGCATTACTGGTGGGCGATTGTTTCACTGCTTGGTGCACTTTTGGTATTCCTACTGTTTGTGCAGGGCGGCCAGTCGCTGATCTACTCCCTGGCCAAAACTAAGGACGAGCGCACTGTGTTGCTCAATGCAACAGGTCGCAAGTGGGAGCTGACATTCACTACATTGGTGACATTTGGAGGGGCATTTTTTGCTTCTTTTCCACTATTTTATTCCACCAGCTTTGGCGGAGCTTACTGGGTATGGATGGCCATCCTTTTTGCCTTCATCATCCAGGCAGTCTCTTACGAATACAGAACCAAATCGAGTAATTTCTTAGGAACAAAGACTTTTAATTTCTTTTTGTTTTTGAACGGGGTGCTAGGCAGTTTATTGCTGGGCGTGGCAGTTTCTACATTCTTTACCGGTTCTCAATTCTCCGTGAATAAAGAGAACATTTTGGTATTGGATTCACCTGTCATGAAGGCAATTTCTGCCTGGGAAACTCCCTTTCACGGACTGGAAGCACTCTGGACCACAGAGCATTTGGCTTTCTTGCAGAATATAAGCCTTGGGCTGGCGGTTTTCTTCCTTGCTCGTGTCTTGGCATTGCAGTATTTCCAAAAATCTGTGAGCTATGAGGCTATCAATGCGAGGATCAAAGGCACGCTGATGCTGAATGCGGGATTGTTCCTGGTTTTCTTCCTGTTTTGGTTCATCAGGTTGTTGTTTCTGGATGGTTTTGCAGTGAACCCAGAGACCCAGGAGGTATTCATGACTGGTAATAAATACCTTTTCAACTTCCTGCAAATGCCACTTCTTACTGTGATTTTGCTGATTGGCGTTGTGGCGGTATTGGTTGGAATATTCCTCAACCTTTTCAAAGAAAGTACCAATGGTATTTGGTTCACAGGAGTGGGGACAGTGCTTACTGTTTGGATGTTGCTTTTGAGTGTTGGGTTCAATAACACAGCTTATTATCCTTCTACTTTCGATCTGCAAAGCTCACTCACTATTGCTAATAGTTCTTCCAGTGAATTCACCTTATTGGCCATGAGCTATGTGTCGCTGTTTGTGCCGTTTGTGCTCGCATATATCTATCTCACCTGGAAGAAGATTGACAGCAAACCGATCACTGAAGAGGAAATAAAAGGTGTGACTGAAGGCCATATTTATTAACAACGAAAGAATAAGAAAATGTATATCAAGGAAATAATACAGTTAATAAGCTTGCCAGTAATGATCTACGTGGTGTATCGTATTGCTTATTGGTTTTACAAGAAACTGGAAGATAAAGGGTTTTTGAATGAATAATTAAAAGTTGAGATCATGCTGATAGCTATTCCAACAATCAATGAAAAGGTGGTCACTATGCGGTTTGGCAGGATGACTGAGGTTACCTACGTGGAGGTGGAGAACCACGAAATATTGAAGCAGTTTTCTAAAAGCGTTGGTGCTGGCTGTCATGATGATGATCATCATCACTCCGGCGGTCATCATCACGATCATGGAGATAATGACCGGCATACAGACATCACCAACAAACTATGTGAAGCTGATCTGGTGGTGTACAAATCTATGTGCAAAAACTGGAGAGCGCGACTAGAGGCTTGCAGTCCCCCATTGATGAGAACGAATAGTGAGTTATTGACCGATGTGCTGGAAGAGTTAAAGAGTATGTGATTTTATATAAGATTTAGATTTGAGTGTTGATTGATAGATAGAACAAGGATCTCTGAAGGGGATCCTTGTTTATTTTTGACCCTTTTGAGCTTAACTATCAAATGTGGTATTGATCAGAATACCACATTTGAGGTATCAATTGCCCTAATAGTAATGTCAATTTTACCATGTAGTCAATTGGAGTAATCGCCGCATAGCTACTGCTTCAATCGTCTATATCGATAAAATGTTAAACCTTTAAATTTTTAGAATTATGGCAATGGGAGCTTCATGTGAAATTGTAAATATGGGGGTGTTATCATGTTCACGAACATTAGTCAGGTAAATGATGATTCTACCTGGAGTATTCAACCACCTGTTGGAACAAAACTTCCAAATGGTGGTTCATGTCAAATCTCAATGGGGAATAGTTCATTTTTTCCCAAGGGAGTAGGATTCAATGCCCTATTTGTGACTGCATCATTGAGCACAGGGCAGGTCTATTTGGATGACCCGGCTGTGGGAGAGCATCATTTCTCTTTCAATGGTAATTTCAAGTTCAATGTGACTAATCCATCAGGAAATAGCTACGTTGTGACTATTAACCCTGCATAAGCAGTCAGTAAATAACAAAAGCGGTAATAATGGTCACCGCTTTTGTTGTTTTTTTGTGAAAGCTTAATGATGACTTTGGAAATAATCCTCTACTTCTCCAATAATTTGAGCTTTAGTGTTATTGTCCAGGAAACTAGCTTCAAATGAATTTTTGACGAGTTTGGTGATGTCCTCTTTCGTCAAATTCAGTGCATCAGCCATAGCCTGATAGTTTTCATTCATGTAGCCTCCAAAGTATGCAGGGTCATCCGAGTTGACGGTCACCAGCAGGCCTTTTTCCAGCATCGTTTTAATTGGATGATTCTCTATTTCCTTTACCACTTTTAGCTTTAAGTTTGACAAAGGACACACTGTCAAAGCCATATTTTTACTAACAAGTTCTTGTACCAACTTATCATCATCCAGCGATCTGTTGCCATGGTCTATTCTGTCAACATGAAGTAAATCCAACGCTTCCCAAACATATTCTGAAGGCCCTTCTTCACCTGCATGAGCCATAAGTAAAAAACCTTCTTCTTTGGCTTTGGCAAACACTCGCTCAAACTTTGATGGCGGGTTGCCCAGCTCCGAAGAGTCTAATCCAACACCAGCGATCCATTCTTTATATTCCAGGCCTTGCTCCAAAGTTTTGAAAGCTGAGGCTTCATCCAAATGTCTGAGAAAACTCATGATCAGCTTGTAGCTGATGCCCAGCTTGTTTTCACCATCTTCCAGTGCTCTGTGAATTCCTTCAATGACTGTTTTGAATGCAATGCCTCTGTCCGTATGTGTTTGCGGATCGAAGAAAATCTCAATGTGTTTTACATTCTGAGCATGTACTTTGGAGAGGTAAGCCCAGGTGAGATCGTAAAAATCCTGTTCTTTGATCAGCACATTGGCACCTTCATAGTAGATGTCCAGAAAGTCCTGAAGATTACTGAAATCATAGGCTTTTTTCAGTTCCTCTACCGAGTCATATTTTAGTTGGATATTGTTTCTTTTAGCGATTTCAAACATCAATTCCGGTTCAAAAGTCCCCTCAATATGAAGGTGTAATTCAGCCTTAGGGATTCCGTTGATGAATGCTTTGAGTGTTGTCATAAGATTGGCAATTGTCTAATAATAAGCCGCAACGTTAATGCACTTGAGCCAGTTAATGGTTCAAAATTTTAAATTTTGGATGTTCAAGCCCGACAGGAATTATAAGAAGATTGTAACAAATTACTTGCGATAGGACTTTTCATCCCTGATTTTTTTGAGTTGCTGGATGCTTTGCTTCAACATTTCCAGGATACTTTTTTCCTGGGCGTACAGGTCATATTTGACCAGTCGCTCCAGCAGACCTACTACGTCCATCACTTTGGTGTCAGAGTCCATGTCCAGCAGTTTATTGAGGGACTGGTTACCGAGTTTTTTATAATGTTCCTGGAATTCGTAGACGGTTGCAATGATCCTGATCGTCTCAATGTTCAATTCATTGAAAACACCGCTTATTTTGGCACTTTCGTAGATGATACTATTGGTATTAGCTACCCAGTAGCCTCTCCAGCTTGGCATTTGGCTGAAATTAAATTTTTCCTTGGTTTCTAAAAACGGTTTATTGTAATCGCTTTTTTCCAAAATACTGGTAACACTGTCTAGCTCAATGCTTAATTGTTCATGATAAGTGATAGTTCGCCCGATGATCTCCACATTTGATTCTAATTCTGAAATGATCTGATTAAGTGCATTCAGGGTATTTTGATTTGTTCGCTTCTGATTGTTCTGTTCCCCCAGATAGAAGCCTAGAAAAACACCGAAAGAAACAATCAGGAGTTCGATCAAGTACTTGGACACACTTTTTAGTGACTTCACTGATTGTTTGCCAATATGGAACATCTTCATCATTGCGAGCTATTTAGTGGAGTGGATTGCAATGGGATGAAGATAGTGAAATTGTTTTTTGGACAAAAGAGTGAATATGCGAAGTTGATGAGAATTTGTTGGGACTGTTATAGTTGACAGAATTGGTAAAACAATCTAAAAGAGTTCTAATGATCAATAGCGATTATCAAACATAATCGCTATTGATTCATGAGAGGAAGGTTTTCTTAATTCTTAAACCGCTCTTTTGCTTCTATTGTGATCGGAGTGAAGAAGTTTACCAGATTTCCATCTGGGTCCCGAAACAGGAGCGATCGGTTGCCCCAGGGCATTGTAGTCGGTTTTTGTACCAGGGAAGGCTGAATGAATTCCAATAATCTGGTATAATCGTCATCCACATCGCTGGAAATGAATTCAATGATAGCTGAGTGGTTTTGAGCAGCTTTTGCGACATGATCACCACCAAACAGCAGTAGAGTTTTGGTGCTGCCAATTGCCAGGGTGGCAGTTTGAGTCCTGAGTTCTGCAAAGTCTTCAGTATACCTCATGGCACTGATCCCGGTTATTCTTTCATAAAAACCTGCCAGTCGCTCCACATCAGTTGTAATGATTCTAATAGATAGAAGATTCATAGTCCTAAAATTTTGAGTTGAATAATGGGAGCAAATGAAAGGGTGAGTTATGACAAGGGTGTGTCAGGGGTGGTGAAGTTTTTTTGCTTATGGGCCAGGTATTCTGCCAGTGACAGTTTGTGTGGCTCAAAATTCGTATCCAGAAGTTTGATTTCCTGGATCCTGTCTAACCGAAACATCCTGAAATCTTGTCTCAGCCTGCAATAGGCAATCAGCAGCCAGTTTTCTTCCAGGGAATAATACATGGCAAAGGGTTCTATTTGACGAGTTGTGATTTCATCACTTTGATTGGAACCATAACTGATTTCCAAAACCCTGAAAGAAGTAAGGGCATTTTGGGTGAGCATGAGCGAGTCACTGGAGTTAGGTTTGGTACCAATTGGGCTTAAGGCAATCCGATCGGCAAGCAGTTCAGTCTTTTCCTTTGTGGAGTATTTCAGAGCAGCTCTCACCTTGTCAATGGCTGTTGCAAAAGCTTTGCTCAGTGAGATGTCTTTGTTTTTTGATAATAAGTGGTTAGTGGTAATCAGGGCATTGGCTTCATGCTCTGTAAACATCACCGGAGGGATTCTGTAACCTTCCATCAGCGTGTAACCTCTGCCTTCTTTGGTGATGATGGGGATGCCTGCTTCCTCCAGTGCTCTGATATCCCGATAGATCGTTCGGACGCTTACATCAAATTTTTCAGAAAGCTCTGTAGCTGTGATCACACGTTTGGTTTGGAGCTGTGTGGCAATTGCTGTAAGCCGCGAGATACGTTTGATGTTGTCGTCTTCCATGATCCGGGTGCAAAGGTAGAAGTATCCTGGTTTTGTTGTTCAGGCTAGTTAAACGACCTTCTGAATTCCAGTGGAGATTGATCAGTCTTAGCCTTAAACAACCTGCTGAAAGACTGTGAGTACTCGAACCCCAGCTGATAGGCGACTTCTCCAACAGTTAGACTAGTAGTGGTTAAAAGCTCCTTGGCTTTTTCAATCAACTTATCGTGAATTAATTGCTGGGCGTTACGTCCGGTGAGGGAGCGAAGCATGTCGCTTAAGTAACTGGGGGAAAGATTGACCTGATCGGCAAGCGACTGTACAGTAGGAATGCCTTCGGTCAACGGCTTTTCATTGCTCAGGTAATGGTCCAGATAGGCTTCCAGCTTTTGCAGAATGTCGCTGTTCAACGCTTTTTGTGTAATGAACTGCCGTTTGTAATATCGGTTGCTGTAGTTGAGCAATAATTCAATCTGGGAGATGACAATATCCTGGCTGAAATCATCAATGGGCAATTGCAATTCTTCTTCTATGACCTTGAAAACGGAAATGATGATTTCCTTTTCTTTTTCAGAAAGATGAAGTGCCTCATTGACTTCATACGAAAAGAACCCATACTGCCTGATCTTGCTTGCCAGAGAAGTATTCAACAGGAAATCAGGATGAAAGAAAAGCGAATACCCTGAATGATCACCGTGGCTATCATCCGTTTCGATGACCTGATTGGGCGCAATAAACATCATTCCACCTTCTTCATAATCATAAAATCGTTGCCCATATTTCAGCTGACCTTCAATGTTTTTCAGGTAAGAGATTTTATAAAAGCTTTTGACATGGGGATTAGGAACTTTGCTCAAATCCACACCTTTAGTCATGCTATTGGAAACCATCACCAGGGGATGTGAGGGCTTTGGTAAACCCATGTACGCTCGCAATTGGGATAGTGATTCGAACCGGTAAGGTATTTTCTTTTCTTTGCTCATTGCTCTCATTTGTTACCACGGACATTCCGTTTCAAGATACATCTCTTCACAGAAATACTTTCCAGTGGGGCCATCCTCTCCGATCATTGCATACTTGACTACCCTGGCCCCGGCTTCTTCCACGGTGCCTGTTCCACGATGGTTGTTGAAATCAGTTTTCGTGAACCCTGGACATACCGCATTTACTTTAAATGTGGTATCGCGAAGTTCATAAGCCAAGGTAACTGTATACATATTCAGTGCAGACTTGGACGATTGATAAACAGCACCTTTATGATTGTAGTAGATATTGGAGGGATCGCTTGCCATAGTGAGTGAGCCCTGCCCAGAGGTGACGTTGACAATTCTTGGTTCCGGTGAATCTCTAAGCAGATCAATAAAAGCCTGAGTTACCCGAGCTACGCCGATGACATTCGTAGCATACACTTGCTCAAACTGTTCTGCTGTAGCTTGTAGCGCGGATTGAGGAAAACCACCATTGATCCCTGCATTGTTGATCAAAACATCCAGCACCTCCGTTTTTTGGCCAATAGTGGCACGAGCTGCTTTTACAGAATCATGGTTGGTTACATCCAGTTGCACGGCCTCTACGTGGGAGAGACCTTCTGCTTTTAGTTGTTTTGCAGCTTCCTCACCTTTTTCTAAACTTCTGCTGCCCAGGTATACATAAAATCCTTTTTGTAGTAACTGCCTGGCAGTTTCAAATCCGATGCTTTTGTTTGCTCCTGTGATTAATACCTTTTTCATTTTTTAATGATTTTAAAATTGATGAGGCAAAAAATCGGGTGTTGCGTAGTTTTCGCTGTAACTGAAATCAGGAGGGTTGTAACAAAACTCAGGAATAACATTGCTTATTGAAGATTCCTTTCCCTTCTCTTGGAATAAATCCATGCTCCTAAACCGAGTATCAGGTAAAGTCCAAGGATAAAGATCATCTGCTCCCATTTGTTGGTAAACTCATAATAGAGGATGAGCAAACCTCCGATTGTCAAGCCTGCAATGGACAGAGCTGTCAGGAAGGTTGACGAACCTGTTTTGTCACGGATTTTGAAATTGGCAAATGCCATCAGCAATGAAACCAGAAGGAAAGTGATACTGCCAAACTCCAGGATGAGTTCCAGCCCGCCGATGAGGATCAGCATACTTGCGAATAACATCATGGTGAGAATGGCATTTCTGGGAATATTGTTTTTTCGGGTAGACAGCAACTTTGGGAAATAACCATCAGTTGCCACCACAGCCATCTGACGGGAAGAGCCAAAGAGCGTTCCGCTAATGGCGCTACTGGTTGCCAGCAGAGCTCCGATAATCACCAGGCTGGTGCCAAGGCTACCAAGGATTTTTCCGGCCCCAGCTGCCAATGCATATTCCTTGTTTTGAATAATATCCTCTGCTGGAATGGCAAAAAGAGCGCCGACAGCAATCACTACATAAATGGTAATAGCAGCAAAGATGGCCAGGTAAATTGCCCTGGGAATGTTTTTCTCGGGGTTTGTCATCTCCTTTACTGCGTTGATGACCAACTGGAAGCCTTCATAAGCCACAAAAGTGATAGAGGCCACAATCATGATTGATAAGACACTGGAATGTTCAGCATCTAAAGCCATATTCTCCATGAATGTGCCAAAATCGGTACTTCCATGCTGCATCAGTACAAAGGAGACTATTGTGAGGATGATCAGCTTGGTATAGACCATCAGGTCTTCGATTTTGCCCATTCCATTCACACTCCAAACATTGATAAGAGTAAAAATACCTAAAACGGTTATTGCCAGACCTTTTCTGATCCAGATATTGTCAGCAAATTCGGTACTGCTGATGGCATAAGATGAAAATGTGTAAGCATAAAGTGCCAGCGTGCTGATGTAGCCAAAAATGATAAACCATCCGATAGCCGAAGCTGAAAAGTGAGTGCCTGGGTAAGTGCGCTTGAAAAATGAGTAGGTAGCACCTTCATCTCTGTAGTAAAGCCCGAGTTTTACATAAGAGTAAGCTGCTAATGCGGCAATAAGTCCACCAAGAATAATGGCAATAGGAGTGAGGGCGCCGATCATTGAAACGGAAACCCCAAGGATGGTAAAAATACCTCCGCCCACCATTCCCCCCAAAGCAATGGCAACCAATTCCAATAAACCTAAGTTCTTGTTCCTTTTTCTGTGTAAAGTCATTTCAAGTGATTGATTAAAAATGCCGGGAAATTCCGGTGGTAACGAGCGGAATTCAAATTGATCAATTATTTGAATCAATACAAAGAGATAATGATTTTAATCAACCGGAAAATGCATTTTGCTTGTGGGTGATGGCTCATGGTGAAGCTTCAGTACACTAATGGTCACATGCTCAATTAGTGCCTTTGAATTATTTTTTTCACTCCAATTCCATATATCATTTCTGGCATTTCTATAATGCCATCGCCATTTGTTAACCGTCTAAGATCGGCTTTATAAAATATTGAAAAGAAACAATCTTGTTTTATCCTATACCCGGCACTCAAATACAACCCGCGGCTAAAATAATGATAGCTATCACTATAACTCCTATTAATATTTAGTGCTGAATTATCTACTTTCCCATTGGTTGTTTTATATGACCATCCTCCGAATATTTTAAAAGAAGCACTTAATTGATGCGATTTCAGAAAATAGAAAGTTGGCCCTAAAATGAGATCAACACTGTTCCTGACTGTAGTACCGGAAGCTCCTTCAAACCCTCTTTCCAACTGAACCTGAAAATCCTCTTGCAACCCGCTGCTCCATAGCATCTTACCAGATTTGGTAGCATAAAAAGGTTTGGAAATATCTGCGATTAACCCGAATGTGCTGCCATTTGGTGAGGGCTTGAATCCTGCATTTAATTCTGTAATAAACAGGGGTAATTCATTTTTTGAAATGTCCTGGGCTTGCGTCAGAAAAGCAAAAAATGAAAGCAGTGTGTATATCAGAGTTTTTAGAAAATTTTCCATTTTCTAACGGTTTAGGTTAAACTTTATTCCTTCAACAAATCCTGGTATGGATGCACCTTCGTGGGCTTTTCCTTTAAACACATTGTAGTCGATTTGAAAACCAGGATAGTCACGATTCTTTAACCTTTCGTACATTTCTTCAATTAAAACGTTGGTAGAAACCCCTTCATCACTACCTGCAGATAAGTACAAAGAGCAATTCAAATCACTTGATTGATTGGCAAGCGCTTCCTCTAAGCCAAAAAGATATCCATCTACCCAGAAGATACTTGCACTCGCTGCAATAAAACCATGGAATAGTGGTGTTTCTTTTTCTTCCTTTAACATTGCATAGAGCGTAAAAAATCCTCCCAGTGAATGACCGGCTATAGTTCTTCTTGTTGTATCAATTGAATATTTTGATTCAACATGTGGAAGCAATTCATCCCTGAGAAACTCATAATATTTATCACCATGTCCTGAGCCTTTGTTATACTTATCGGCTGGATAGGTATAATCTCTCATACGTTCATTAGCGTTGCCTATTCCAACCAGGATGCATTCCGGTATTGCATTTTCTTTCCAAAGTTGATTTATTTCCCTGGCGACCCTCTTGGTGTGCCAGTCCCCGTCTAATAAGTAGATAACCGGATAGCGTTTTGTGGCTGTATAACTATCTGGCAGGAAGTAATAGATGGGATAATCATCGTTAATGATTTTCGATGTAATGGTCTCTTCGAAGGATATTTGAACGTTTTCTAACTCATTGTTGGAACATGAGATAAATAGAAGTAAACCTGATAGAAATAAGCATATTTTATTGTTCATGAATATAGGCTTCCAAGCAATTCTTAGAGAGTAAGAAAGGATTTTGATGACAAGTTAAACAACTGTTGCAGAATGTTGGCCCATGCTAAAAGGGAGGGAGTGCTTCTAACCTGTCTGAGGAATGTGTTCTGACGGAGTATCAGATAGTCTTATGTTTCAAAATCTGTTCAAATGCCAGGTTCAGTAAGAAAATAACCGGTAAAGATGTCCAGGCGGTAATGTGCACCACACGCACTACGGTATCTATGAAAAACTGCCTGCCCGTTCCGTTCAGGCGGGCGTTCTGAAAGTCTAAATCCAGAAGCACAGACCTTTCCAAAAGCAATGAAGTTTCAGAACCTGCCTGCGGTAGGTAGGGGTACCTGAAGTTCGAAAGCAGGAAAATACAATCCGGGACAAAGGAGTCCAAATCTTCATTAAAAAGCTTGTTTTCCACACTAATGAGCCTATTTCTAGCTCAG